>OIYS01001137.1_pt1 | contig 14650 bp, 14 predicted proteins | sample 1588271 | NCBI WGS metagenome assembly OIYS01 (sample SAMN03283286) | human gut metagenome | biome: human-associated habitat; material: feces | host: Homo sapiens | place: Peru | collected 2012
GCCGTCAGGCGATGCCTTCCTGATTAAAATTAAGATTTTAATCAGGAAATAGTATCAGGCAGGCCGGAAAGTGACGTATTTCAGAACATCCTCCCAGGTTTCGTTCTCCGGGATTCCGTTCACACGGTAAAATTGCAGCCGGTAGCTGGTGGGTTTTCCCTCGCCGCCCAGATTCAGGGTCAGGCTGGAATCAGTGGCACTTGCCACCGGCAGCTCGTCCCGAGACCAGGCGCTCAGGCTCACCTTCTCCGGATCCCAGGACAGAACCATGGTGGCCTGGGCAGTGCCGTAAATCTCATAGTTAAAGCCGTCCAGATTCTTGGAATCGGGATTGCCCTTCCGGTCGTCCTGGAACTGGCCGCTCCAGCTTCCGTCCTCATTTCCGGAGGCGGAAAGCCACAGTCTGGCCTTCAGCAAATGGCTGCCTATGGCACAGTTCGGGCAGCTGTCCGGCTCCGCCCGCATCTCTACGATCAGGGTGCTCAGCAGGGCGATATTTTCCTTGGCGCAGGTCACGGCGTAGACGTTCTGGGAGGCTTTGCCGCCGGTCAGGGTCTGTCCGGTCAGGGACAGGCTGCCGTCCGCGCCAAAGGCCTGGCCGTTGATCTTCAGCGCCGCCACCGCCTGGGTCAGAGCATCGCCGGTGAGCGCTTCTCCGGCAGTATCCCGCAGCTGGGCATAGAGGGTATAGGTGATGTCCTCTTCGTGAACCTTTTTCAGGTCGCTCTGGGGGTAGTTGCACACGGTCACAGCGGCGGACACGTCACCCTGGCTGCTGACGGAAATCATTTTCAGGGGCATCAGGCTGTCGCTGCTTTCCCGCAGATACAGATAGTTGGAGGAAAAGCGGATTTCCGAGGTAGCGGTTTTCGCCACGGTGACGCTTTTGGCGTTGCGGATGCTGATATAGGCGGCGTAGGTTCCCGTAATCATCAGCAGGGCACATAAGATCACCAGCCACAGCGCCCAGAGATATTTCTTCTTCCCCTTCATTTACGCGCCGCCTCCCGTGGTTTCGGTGCCGGCCTCCAGAATCGTCGCAACCGTAACGTAGATCATTTCCGTCTCCTTATAGAGGCTCCGCTTCACCGCGTCCGACAGGGCAGACTGCTCCCAGTTGACCTCCAGCACATAGTACTGGGTCTGACCCCGCTTGATTTCCCGGGCATCGTCCGCCTGCCAGTAAACCGGCTCGGCGTTGTACTGCACCCGATCATAGCTGCCGAAGGTAATGGCGTGGGTCTCCGTCAGCTGTCTGCCCGTAATGGGGTTCTGGTCGTTGTAGTAGAATTGATCCACCCTTCCGGTCAGGCCGTCCAGAACGCTCTGACTGGCCCGGTAGATCTTGTAGCTCAGGGGCAGATTGGTGGTGTGAGAAAGCTGGAGCATATACCGCGTATCGGCGGTGGCGTACACGCCGAACACCCGCAAAGTGGGGGTGGTGGAGCCGATATCCAGGCTTCCCAGATCGATCCGGGAAATGTCGCTGCCTGCCTCATCCCGCAGATAGAGGATGGGCATCTGCATTCTGGCCATGGTGATCAGGCCCCGCTCATAATTCAGCCAGGCCAGGGTGCCCATAATCACAGCCACGACAGCCGCCATCACCAGTGCCAGCACCAGCTGCCGCTTCTGCCAGCGGACGCTCTTTTCCTCGCCCTCTCTGTGATTCATGCGCACACCTCCTTAGGCTCGTTTTCCGGTCATTTTCAGGGATACCGCAAATACATATTTGCCGATGTATTCATCCGCGCTGTTGTACTGCTCGTTCAGGGTCTGCAAATCCGCGTTCAGCCCGGCCTCGGGCACCGTCTCGAAGAAGCAGCCCGGATTGGCCTGGGCCAAAGCCCAAATCGACGCATTCTGGGCGGCTTTCTCCCAAGTCAGAGGCCAGAACCATTTCACGGTGACCGGAATGGGCACATCCACCTGTTCGGCTCCGATCTCGCCGAAATCCAGGGTGCAGGGCTCCGCCTGGATCAGATTTGTCAGGGTCTCGGTGTCATTATAAGAGAAGGCGAAGAGCAGATGGCCGTGGAGCAAATCCCGGGCTTTCCGGGCTTTGTCGTCCCCCATGTCCATCTTTACCATTCTGTCGCGCCTCTCGTCATAATCGTAGGGATTGACCTCCAGGGTGAAGGCGATTTTCAGGGAGCCCGGCTCCCGGGGAATCACATAGAATTGGAGCTTCCCGGAAGCCCCGGGCCGCAGGCCTTCGGATTCGGCGGTGCCGGACATGTTGTCAAAATTGCTTTCGTCAGTCATCTGCCACTGGATCACCTGATGCCGGCCGGCGGTCCACTTCCATTTGACCTTGGGGGTATCCTGGGAGCCATAGGCCTCGCCGGTGGGATCGGTATAATCCTCCGGCATACCCACCTCCAGATTGGGCAGGTCTCCCGCGCTGGCCAGATCAAAGCCATAGCCGCTCAGCCGAACCGCCATGCCCTGGGCCGTTACCGACCCCGCGCTGCAAAACCAGGCGTAGCAGGCCACGGCAATGACAATCAGCGCCGCCAGGGCAAGCAGTCCGCTGTGGACGATCTGCTTTCTGGCTTCCTTTTCCAGTTCCGCCCGGGTCATGCCGGAAAAGCGGTTATTTTTTTCTGCCATTCCGGCTCCCCCCTTCGGTTACGTTTCTTCGGAATGCTGCTGCTTTGCCTTGATTTCCTCTAAGGCCTGACGGACGGCGGCTTCCTCCTCCTGACGAGCCATGTCCTTGGCGATTTTCACCGCCCGACACAGGTTCCCAATCAGGATCGCCAGCAGCGGAAGCAAAATCACACTGCCAAACACCAGGGGGTTGGACAGCACGGCTACCGCCTTGCCCCAGCCTGTGGACACATGCACCGCCTTGCCCACCACCATTTCCGCCCGGACAGGATAGGTATCCTCCAGCACGTTGGCGTCGCCCTTGGTGCAGAAAATTTTCTCGCCGTTTTCGGTCTGAATGTCCACAACCCGGTGGGTGTTCACCGCTCCCTCCAAAGTGGGGTCAGGGGAGAAAAAGGAAATAACGTCTCCAATCTGAATCCGATCCGTGTCGGTTTTTTTCACCAGAAGCAGGGAGCCTTCCGGAATCTCCGGCTCCATGCTGCCGGTGAGCACCCGGAACACGCTGAAGCCCATTACCTGGGGCACCTGCCCCGCCGGGGTGAGCACCACGCTGAGAAGCACAAACACCGACGCCAGAATCAGCGCAATGGCGGCTCCGTTGAAAATTTTCAAAAACCAGCTTTTTTTCATGGTCAGTTACTTGATTTCTTCCTCTTCCCGGGGTTTTTCCGCCTCTGCGGCATCCCGTTTGGAATTGCGCCGGTTGGTGAAAGCATCCACCAATCGCCGGGCAAGGGTATTTTCCTCCAGTCTGGCCTGGGCTTCCTCCCGGGCGGTTTCCGCCTGACGAGCCTGTTCCAGTGCCTTCTGCTCCCGGTCGAGGGCTTCCTGCTCCCGCGCCAGCGCCGCCTGCTCGGCAAGCTTGGTCTGCTCCAACTGCTCCCGGGCAGTCTTGAGCGCCGCCTCCGCCCGCTTCAGAGCAGCGGTAATCTCCCGCCGCTTGTAGCGAGCCTGGAAGGCATCGTCCTGAGCGGCCTTGACTTCTTCTTTCAGCGTCCGCTCCTGAGCGAGCGCCTGGGCTTGCAGTGCGGCCTGGGCATCCTGGGAGGCCTTCTTTTCCGTTTCCATAGCCGCCTGGTGGGCATCCGCCTGACGGGCCGTTTCTTCCTTGGCCTCCGCCAGGGTCTTCGCTGCCGCCTGGCTTTGGGCTTCCATGGCCGCGTTCAGCTCGGCCTCCCGCTGGGCGGCCTTTGCCTTTTCCTGATTCAGAGCATCGGCGGCGGCCTGGGCGGCCTTTTCCATGGCGGCGTTCCACTGGGCTTCCTTCCGGGCAGTCTTTTCCTGCTCCTTGGTCAGAGCTTCGGCGGCACTCTGCTTCTCCTTTTCCAGAGCCGCTTGCAGCTCCTGCTTTTCCTTTTCCGCCTTCTGCTTGGTAAATTCCAGCCGATCCTCCGCCTGACGCTCGGCCTCCCCCCGCTGGAATTCCGCCTGCCAGCGGTACTCCTGGAAGGCCTTCTCACTGTCGGCAAGCTGGGCTTCCAGCGCCTCCCGGCGGGCGGTTTCCTCGGCCAGCTTGGCCTCCGCGTCCAGCTGGGCCTGGGTCACCTCCTCGATGATGACCTTCCGCACTTCCACGTCGGGGATATTGTAGTCGGTGACAATTTCCTCCTGGATTTTTTTGACGAACTTGGGTTTTGTGATTTTTTTCCGCTTGGGGGGAATTTCACTGAGCTTCCGGGGGTCGGCCTCCAGAAGGCTCTTGAACACCGTGTAGTTGGTAATCAGGTTGGAAAACAGCTGAATCTGGTATTCCTCGTCGAATTCCAGGGGGGTGTCTCGCTCCTCAATGGAGTAGCCCACCTCGTCGTAGCTTTCCAGAAACTGCCAGAGCCGATAGCACACCCGGTAATCCGGATCCTTCATAATGGTGTTGGTTCGCTGGATGGGGCTTCGCACCTTGGCGCAGCCCTTCATGATGTCGCAGAAGGCGCTGGTGCGCAGAGCCATGACCATCCGCCGCACCCGGTCGATGCGCATAAAGACGGACATGTTGTCGCTGTCGTTTTCCGCGAAGCTCTGGGTATTTTTGACCTTCATTTCCAGCTTGTACTCGATCTGCTCATAGGCGTCGTCCACCTTGCTGTGCATTTGCAGGGTGTTGCAGGTCTCGTCGCCGGTGGACCAGAAGATCACGTCCGTGCGCTTATCGATGAAGGTGACAAGCCGCTGGATCAGGTGGTAGATGAACCGGTTTTCGTACAGGTCGTAGGTTTCCTCTACGGTCACGTTCAGTATTTTGGTGGGCTGAATTTCCCCGTCCTTGCTGCTGGCAATGAACTGGGTGTTCATGCTCAGATGGCGGACGCTGTCGGCGGTGATCTTCCGGGCCAGGGCCACGGGCACCACCTCTTCGTTGCTGGTGACGAACCGCCGGGGATGCTCGGTGATCCGGTTCAGGGCATCCAGGCTGTCCTCGATGACCCCCAGCCACCGCTCGTCCACCTGCTTGTGCAGGACGGTGTGATTCTGCTGCAAGGTGGTGCTGCCCGCCTGAACCATTTCGAAAAGGTATTGGAAATACCGGTCGTTTTCCAGGGTTTTTCCAACCTTATTCACATATTTTAAGTAGAGATCGTTGATGGTTCCGGCCATAGCCGCACCCCCTGTGTGATGTGTTGAAATAACTTAGGGAAGCTCTGATTAAATCGGCAAGAGCTGGCAGCGCAAGATTTTAACTCAGCCGAAAGTTCTGAAAGTGGAGGAATACTTTGTGTATTTCCCACTTTCAGAACTGCACGGATGGGGCAAAAGATTCGCTGCCCAGCCGCAGACGATTTATTCAGAGTTTCCTTAGTAAAGGTTCTGAATTCTGGTAAGGTACGCCTTGCTGTCGGCCATGTTGGACTTGCCGAAGACCTTCTCAATGTACTCGATCAGTCCCTTGATCTCGTCCCGGACGAAGGTAACGTTCAGGCTTTCCAGCTTCTTGAGCACCTTCCGGGCCACGATGTAGTCCATGCCGTCCAGCTCGCTGCCGCCGCAGGCCACATATACCGGCACGAAGTCGTACATCTGCTTGATGATACGGTTGCCGAAGGCCAGCTTGAACCGGGTCTGTAAGTACCCGTCCAGCTTATCGAGCTTGGCAATGGAAGCCTCGCTGATGGGATGCTCCTGCTTGGCCTTGGCGAACATGGTCATCAGGTGGGCGCTCGTAATATGGCAGGGCGGCTGAGGATCGCAGGTAAAGGCCGCCGCCCGGTCGTTGAGCTCAATGGGCATGGCACGGTCGTAGACCTTATCGGTGATGGTGAAGGTGGAGTCGTCGTTGTTGGCGGTGCCGATGAACCAGATGGAATCCGGCACCTGAATCTTGCCGTCAAACAGGTGCTTGGGATCCTTGTCCCAGGCGGTGGGCACCAGGTCAAGCACCCATTCGTCATGGCTGGGCATTTCCAGCACGGACAGCATTTCGGCGAAATAATACTCGATTCTCGCCAGGTTCATTTCGTCCAGAATCACCATGCTGGGCTCTTCCCGGTAGCCCGCCTCGTACAGAGCCCGGAGGAACTCGGTCTCGTTGAACCGCTTGGAGAATTCGTTGAAGTAGCCCAGCAGCTCCGTCCGATCCCGGTAGGAGGGCTGGACGGAAACCATGGTGGCAGGATTTTCCAGAAAGCGGCTGAAGGAATGGGGAAGGCTGGTTTTACCGGTACCGGAAATACCTTCCAGAATCAGCAGCTTGGAGGAAGCCATGCCCGCCACAAAACGGCGGATGATCTCCGGGGAGTAATACAGGTGCATCTGGCTGCAAGCGAAGAGCCGGTAGTCCTCCACCAGCTCCTCCAGGGTAATCTGATCGTCAAAGACAGGCCGGACATAATCGGCATACTTTTCGTCCACCAGGGTCAGCTTGGGGAAACGGCTGGATTCGGGGGCGACTACCTCGCCCTCCTTGACCTCACCGTGCATATTGCCGTTCTGGATGGTAATCTGGGCGTTGGCGATCTCGCCGCCGGCACCGGCCACCGCCGGGGCGGCATGACCCGTCACATTGCCCAGCGTGGGGATGGTGTCGTCCAGCAGGGCAGAAGCTCCCGCGTAGGGCACCCGCTCGGTGCCGCCGATGCTGCTGACCTTCAGAGCCAGAATCTTGTTCTTCTCGTCCATCAGATTCAGCACCTGCCGGTTCAGCTTGCCGATCTCCCGATAGAGCTCGGCGTTGTCCTCCTTGTCGCCCTTCAGCTTCCGGCGCAGGCGCACCGCCCGCACCAGCAGCACAATCGCCAGGATGGGCACGGCGATGAGAATCAGCATCAGGATAATGGCCAGCAGCTTTGCCGGAAGGCTCAGAGTGCCGAAATAGGTAAAGAAAATGGCAAAATACTGCCCCCATCCGGTGATGAACAGCCGCAGGGCCGCCGCGATCAGCTGGGCAATGTTGTAAACCACCTGAGAGATGACCTCAAAGGCAAATTTCAGAAAATCACTCATTATGCTCCCCCGCCGCCTGTACGGCCTTGGCGGCCTCTTCCTTCAAACGCTTTGCTTCCGCCAGCGCGGCCTGGGCCTCCGCTCTGGCCTTCTCCGCCTCGGCCTTTGCCTGGGCAGCCTCCGCCAGAATGGCATCGGTGTCGGTTTTCTCCTCGGGCTTCGGTGCAGCCTGAGCCGCGGCCTGGGCCTGCTCCCGGGCAGTCTCCACGGCGATGGCCTTCTTGAGATCAATGGACACGGTGATCAGGTGATACACCTGGTAGATGAAGAAAATCAGCAGGGGCAGCACGATGACAAGCAGGAAGCCCAGACTGCTGGACAGGAAGCTCATCACCTTGCCGAAGCCCGCCAGATGGCATACATATTTGCCCACGATGTCCCCGTCGGCGATCATGTGGATATCGGCAAGCTCGTTGTTGTCGCCCTTGGTCACATAGTTCCGGGCGCCGCCTAAGTCCTGAATCTCCGTAATCCGGTGGGTGTTCAGGGCGAACTCATTGTTGATGATGGTGTGGAAGGTAACAATATCTCCCTCTTTCAGCGTCTCCGGGTCGCACTTGCGGATGATGATCAGATCTCCCGCCCGGAAGGTGGGGGACATGGAGTCGGATGCCACCGTCAGTGGAGTATAGCCCGCCAGGGAAGCCACCTGATTGGTATCCCGGGTGGCCAGGGTGGTGAAAGCGAACAGAGCCGCCAGCAGGATCACCGCCCACAGCACCACGCTGATAAAGATTTCCGTTCCTCGTTTCACTGCGTTCATAGTTACTACCTTCCTTTTCCGCCAAGCTTCAGTTGCCGGTTCTATGTTTTTCGTTGCGTTGATCGATTAAAGGGTTGCCGTTTTCATCGGTGCCGATGAACCGGAGCCAGATCTTGAAATCCGCGTTCCGGATGGAGTCGTTGCAGGCCGGGTCCGTGCCCTCCAGCCAGACGCGCACCACCACCGGCTTATCTTCGTTTGCCTTCAGAGAGAACAGGGCGTTTCCGTCGGTGTAGGTCACAGCTCCGCCTGATGGCAGACCGAACTGCTTGCCGCCGTCTATCGGGGTGGAGGTGTCACCCAGTCCAGGGTCATAGACGCTGACCTCCGCTTCCGTGAAGCTGATACGCATGGCGCCGGGGACACCCTGCCGCTGGGATTCCACCCGGGTGCCATCGGAGCCGCCGGAGCTGCTGGCACTGGTCAGGTGGACGATCATGTCCTCGGTAGCCATAAAGTGCAGAGTAAATTCCAGATAATATTCCTTTTTCGCCGCGGTTCCGTTTTCCAGCAGGAAGTTCTCAAAATTCCGGGTGGTCACCGGGGTCAGGGGATGGGTCTTGGGGTCATAGCCCTGATCCTGGACGATCCGGGCGGCGATTTCGTCAAAGGACAGGGTCTTTACATAGTCCTCGAAGCTGTCGTGGGCATCCAGGTCAAAGCGCAGATTGGCGCCGGTGGTGATCTCCATACGCATACTGCGCACTCTCGTCCGGTCGGCAATGGTCATCCAGGCGGCGGTGGCCGCGGTGACGCTGACGAAGGCCAGCAGAGCCAGGAGAACCGAGGTGGTCAGCAGCCGCCGGGTATTGTTTCTTTCCTTCATGGCCGCCTCCTTTACTGCCGGAGCATTCCGAAGAACGCCAGGCTCAGGTAGGCATCCGTCATACCCACGGTTTCGTTCAGGCAATCCGGGTCGCAGCCTTCCAGGTAAAAGTAGATGTCCAGCTGATAGATTTTGTTCAGCTCCATGGTCAGCAGCGGCGTTTTCTCAGGGTTGGCCCCATCGAAGCGCAGGCTGTCCAGGGATTCCGAGGGGTCTGCCGCCGCCACAGGCTCGCCCGCGGCGTAGCCCAGCACCTGACCCCGCTCCAGGAGCTTGCCGTTTAAGTAGGTCACGCCGGAACCGGCATCCACATCGCTGAGGCGAATGATTCTGGGGCTCTGACCCTCGAAGACCAGACCCAGCCGGGCGGCGGTGAGAAGCTTTCCGTCCTCCGAGCGGACGATGGGATTTTTCTGCGCGTCGCCGCTCAGGTACAGTGCCAGTCCGGCAGCCGCATCGGTGCCGGTGCCGGAAGCACGGAGGTAAACGGTGTCGTGATAATAATATTCCCCGGTTTCATCCAGGACAAAGCCCGTGGTCTGTCCGCTTCCGTCAAAGGTGGGACTTGACCAGAAATGAGTCAGGTCGGCGGTGGACACGGGCATGAGCTTATCCTCCCCGTCCGGGGTTTTCAGAGCCACCTGGCTGATATCGTTTCCGCTGTCATCCTTGGCCTTGCCGGGACTGAAAGGCTCCCGGCTCCGGCTGATTTCCAGCGTCACGTCGGCAGAGCCGGTTTTTCCGGTGATTCTGTCCGTCTGCACCTGCCGATTGGCGGTGAACCAGGCGTAGGTAGCGGTGGTGAGGGTCAGGGCAATGAGCACCAGAAAGGCGGCAAGCGCCCACAGATTCAGAATTTTCTCTTTGTGTTTCACGCCCACACCTCCTGTTTGTTTTCGTATTGCTTGCGCGCCTCCTTGGCTCCCCCTCTGGGGGAGCTGGCAGCGAAGCTGACTGAGAGGGTGTGTGCCCTCTCCGCCCCATCCGGGGCACCTCTCCCACAGGGAGAGGCAAGGGGCATCAGGTGGGATCCCCGGCGAAGCCCAGCTGTAGGGCAATGTCCTTGCTCTGCACCGGGTTATAGCAATTGAGGTCGCAGCCTTCCAAGTAAAGCCAATACTCCACCGTGGCCACTTCCTCGGCCTTCAGGGTCATCAGCGCCTTGGCTCCGGCATTGCCATGGATGCAGCCGTTCAGCCCCGCCGCCGGGTCGTCGGCAAAGACAGGCTCTCCCCCGGCGTTGACGCTCCGGATGACCAACGCCTGGTTGGCCTGACCGGCAGGCGGGGCGATGGTCGTCCGGGATTCGGCGCCGGAGGTACTGCCCAGGTCGTCCAGGTTGAAAATATAAGTGCCGGAACCGGTGGTCGCGCCGGTGATTTTCAGCCCCAGCCGTCCGGCGGCCAGCCATTGGGCATCGGAGCCCACATCCAGAGGCGGCTTGTCAAAATACACATTTGCCCCACCGCCGGCGGATTTCAGATATACGGTTCCGTGAATCAGATATTTTTCCGGCTTCCAGCCCGCGTCCTTGCTCACCTGGGAGAACCGCTTGCTGATGCCCTCCTCCTGATAGGTGGATACGAAGAAATCCGTAAGATTTTCCGTGGAAATAGGGGACAGGGCACTGGCCATATGCTCCGGCACCAGGACGCAGGATTTGGCGAAGCCGGTGGTGGGCTTGTCGCTGATGAGCAGATTGGCCTCGCCCCCGGAAATTTTGCCCTCCATGGGGGTCACGTTGGTGTAGGGGTCGAAGGTAAACCAGGCGTAGGTCACCGCCCCCAGGGCGATGACGGCCACCAGCAGGCAGAGAATCGACAGCATCAGGGAGGTTTTCAGTCCTTTGTGTTTCATGACCGTTCCTCCTTACAGCCCCGCGAAGATCAGGGACACCAGCTCCATGGTCTGCCCCGCCAAATCCACGGTGCAGTCCTCGTCGCAGCCCTCCAGCCACAGATACACATCCACGCTCACCGGCTCGCTGTACTGGCCTCCGGGGCCGGTAAGGGTGCAGATTTTCACGGAATTCTCCTTCCGGCTTGCCGCGCCGGTAGCCGGGTCGTAATTGCACAGGGCACTGTCATCCAGAGGGGTGAAGGGCACCACCGTGCCGTCGTTTTTGGTGCTGTCCAGGACGTAGTAGCCCTCAGCCTTTTCCGAACCGTTGTCGCCGATGCGATCGGGGTTGGAGGCCTTATTCAGTTCAAAAATGTACTCCTGACCCTGAACCACCAGCCCCAGCCGCATGGCCGTGGACAGATATTGCCCCTCCCGATCGGTGGAGCCGATGTCCGCCAGGTACACGTCCAGGCTCTGGGCGGTGGTGCGCAGAAGCAGGGTGGTTTTGTAGTATTCCTTCATGTCCGTGGCGTTCTGGAAGTACCGGGCAATGGAGCGGTAAGCATCCCCCTGCAATTCCCCCCGGAAGCCGGTGACCGCCTGGAAGCCATTTGCGATTTTGTCCGTGGACACGCTGACCAAGCCGTTTTCCATAGGCTCCATCTGGGTGGCGGAGCCGAAGGCCGTCTCGCCCTTCTCATCGTAATCCTTTTTGCTGGCGATTTGCAGGGAAACGCTGGAACCGGCGGACATTTTCACCTCCGTGGTTCGGGCGGAGGTATTGAAAATATACCAGGCGAAGGTCGCCGTGGTGATGGAGAGCAGGACGGCGGCTACCGCCAGGGCGGCCAGTGCCAATCTGCGTTTCAGCTGTTTGGAAGAGTTCAACGCCCCGCTCCTTTCGGTTGACATAATTTCACTCACTTTTTTGAAAAAGGGTAGCGCAAAGCTGCCCCCAATGAGCCATCATCATTGTACCACCTGAAACCCGAAAATGCAACATTTTTACCGAAAAAATCCGGCAGAATTTGGAAATAGTGCTTGCTTTCCCTGGGAAAATGATACACCGCCGGAAAGATACCCTCTTCCCGGCGGTGTTTTGTTACAGTTTTCCCGTTGGCCTGTAAGCGGCAGGATGCCGATTTCCTGCCTGTAGGGGTCGATGCCCTCATCGACCCGTCCCCATCCCATGGATGCTCCCCTTGTGCAAAGGGGCGAAAGGCTCCCCTTGCTGATCAAGGGGAGCTGCAAAAGCCCCGGCAAATTGTCAAGCCAAGTGCAACACAGATTTGCGGATAAACTCTACAGGGGAAAGGTAGTCCAGGCACTTTCTTGGCCTGTTGTTGATCAGATCCAAGACAGCATTCAGCTGCGCATCCGTAATCTTTGTGAAATCAGTTCCTCTGGGGAAGAAGAAACGAAGCAGACCGTTCACATTCTCGTTGCTGCCTCGCTGCCAGGGCGCATGTGCATCCGCAAAATAAACCTTAATTTTCAGGGTTTGTTCCAATTCTTTGAATCCAAGGAACTCCGTGCCATTGTCCAGAGTCAATGTACGCGGGCAAATGAAGTCAGCCTTATGCAATGCCGCGATAAAAGCGGCGTTGGTGGATTCGACAGTCTTGTCCTTGGCGATGGCGGCAACTGTGAAGCGGGACTGCCGGTCTACAGCTGTTACCAAATACCCTTTGCCAACGGAACCATAGACCGTATCCCCCTCAAAGTCACCTGGGCGGCCTCTTTGATCCACAATTTCTTCCCGATCATGGATAGAACTGTCAAAATAACGGGTATATGACTTCTTTTTGTTTGCGTATGGTTTTCCTCTTCTCCGGAAGTGACTGCTGGGTTTCACTCCGGGGAAAGCCCCTGCTCTGACAGCCCTGTAGATGGAGCGAAGAGAAATTTTATCTTCATGCTCTTGATTCCATCTTCCGGCAATGATCTCAGGCGACCAGAACAGGAGAAGCTTTTCCAGGGCGAAAGCAAACGCGGCTGGATTCTTTGTTAAATTGTTTTTGCGATGACATTTTTTACGCCTGAACTTGTAGCAGTTATTGGCGTTCCAGTGGTGGTAATGACCTGCCTTTTTACTCCAATTCCGCTTTACCTCCCGGCTGATGGTGGAGGGACTGCGTCCCAGGGCTTTCGCAATTTGACGAAAACTTTTTCCTTCTTTTAATTTTGCCTCTAGATATTCTCTCTCAGATAGTGTAAAATGTGTGTAGACTCTCATATTAACCTCCGTGTCGTGTTTGTTGTGGTGACTACATTTTACACCCTGGTTAATATGAGGTCTATTTATTTTTTCCGTGTTGCACTTGTTATTGTAATCTGCCCTCCCTTGTGTAAAGGGAGCTGGCAGCCGGCAGGCTGACTGAGGGATTGTCCTTTTCGGCTTTCTGAAAATCCGACAACCCCTCCGGCAAAACAGAAAGTTTTGCCGCCTCCCCTTACACAGGGGAGGCTTCAAGCGGAAAGGAGCATCCTTTTATGGATACACGAAAGACAAGGACATGGGCGGAGATTTCGCTCGGCGCACTGCGGCACAATGTGGAGGAAATGCAGCGCGCGCTGCCGGACGGCTGCGGGCTGCTCGGCGTCGTAAAGGCGGATGCCTACGGCCACGGCGCTTCCGAGATCGCCGCGGCGCTGCACGAGTGCGGCTGCCGGTATCTTGCCGTCGCCTGCCCGCAGGAGGCGCTCGCTCTCCGGCAGGCCGGGGAGACGGCGCCCATTCTGATCCTCGGCGCGGTGGACGCCTCGTTCGCATCCGAGATGGCCGCGAACGACATTACTCTCTCCGTGGAGTGTGAGGAAAAGGGGCGCGCCCTCTCCGCGGCGCTGCGCGGCGGAGAGCGGCTCCGGATCCACCTGAAGCTCGACACCGGCATGGGGCGTCTCGGCTTTCGCGTGCAGGACGAGACCGCGCTGCGCGAGGCCGCCGCGGTAGCACAGCTGCCGAATCTGGACGCCGAGGGGGTTTTCACCCACTTCTCCGTTTCCGACACGCCCGGCGAGGAGGACTATACCGCCGCGCAGCTCACGCTGTTTCTCTCCGCGGTCGAAGCGCTGGAAGGGCTGACAGGCCGCCATTTCCCGCTGCGCCACTGCGCCAACTCCGGCGCGGTGCTCTCATGGCGCGATAAGGGCGCGGCGCTCGATCTCGTCCGCCCCGGCCTTCTCACCTACGGCGTTTACCCGGACAGCGAGCGCGGCGGGCTTTCGCTCACGCCGGTCATGGCGCTCAAAAGCCGCGTGAGCGCGATCACGCACCACAAGAAGGGCGACTCGATCAGCTACGGCCGCACATGGACGGCGGAGCGCGACTGCACGCTCGCGGTGCTCCCCGTCGGGTACGCGGACGGTTTGCAGCGCTGCCTTTCCGGAAAGCTTGAGGTTCTGCTGCGCGGGAAGCGCGTAAAGCAGGTCGGGCGCATCTGCATGGACATGTGCATGCTGGATGTGACCGATATTCCGGACGCCGCCGTGGGCGACGTTGTCACGGTGTTCGGCTGCGGGGACGACGGCGCGCCGACGGTCGCAGAGCTTGCCGCGCTCGCCGGGACGATCCCCTATGAGCTGCTCTGCGGCGTATCGCTGCGCGTGCCGCGCATTTATACGGAAAATTGACCTCTTTCCCGGCAAAAGAAGGGATGGCCGCGCGCCATCCCTCCTTTCTCTTTATTCGGCATTCTTCCGCAGCAGGACTGTGAGCTCCCCGCTGGTACCTGTGATCTCACACCTTGTCCCCTCCGGGACGATGGCGCGCACCGTTTCCGCCGTGTACGGATGGAACACCATCCCCTTCCATTTCCCGGCGGTATACACGTAGTCTCCGTCCGCGTTTACACGGTGCGGTTCCGTCCGGTATTCTTCGTCCAGCGGGTCCAGCGTGAAGATCACGATGCCGCCCGGCTTTGTGATGCGGCAGAGCTCCTTTACCGCCGCGGCAGCCTCCGCGCGGGGCAGATGATCCAGAACGTCCCGGCAGACCACGCCGTCAAATGTCCCGTCGGCGTATCCGGTCGAGAGGATACCGGCAGTTTTCAGCTCTGCCGCCAACGCCGCTTTCTCCAGCAGGGTCTGCGCGATCTCCACGGCGCGCGATGAAACATCAAAGCCGCAGACAGAAAAGCCGTTCGCGGCGAGCTTCAACGCATATGCCC
>OIYS01001139.1_pt1 | contig 14644 bp, 16 predicted proteins | sample 1588271 | NCBI WGS metagenome assembly OIYS01 (sample SAMN03283286) | human gut metagenome | biome: human-associated habitat; material: feces | host: Homo sapiens | place: Peru | collected 2012
CATATCCGAACAGCGCCTCCGGAGTGGTGTATTTTGCGACGCCCCAGCCGTAGGGCTTTCCGTATTTGTCCTGCATATAAACAAAATCGCCTACGGTCAGATATGCCTGCATCTGAAGCCGCGTTATCACCGTGTCAAAGCCGGTGTTCCCGCCCTTTCCGTAATTGCAAAGGCGCTTGAGCTCTTTCGACAGCAGTGCGCCGTGCTCCGCTACCGTGTCATAGACCGTCTTATCCTTGCGGGACGCAAGCCCGTCGTCATAACGGGCGTCAAAGTCATATCCGTCTCTGCGAAAATTGGCAAAGTCGGGAAGCCATTCCCTGCTGATAAAGCCTGCCCTGCCGCCGAAGAATTTCCCATATACGCAGCGTCCGCTTCGGGCAACAGGCCCTTTCCATTCCCATGGGCCATCCTCTTCTTCTGAAAACCACAGCTCCGGTGGGCAGCACTCCTCGACGGAAAAGCCGGGAATTTCCCCTGCGAAAAAGGGCAGAAAGCCCCATTCCTCCGTGAGCGCGGCTATGTCCTCCGGGCTGCGGAGCTCATAAGTTTTCATTCGTCAAGTCCCTCCTGTCCATGCTGCCGAATCATAAATAACTGATAGTCAGGCAAAACAGAAGCTGTCATTCCAATGCTTCTTTAATATCTGAAATATATTTCTCTGTGTGGGCAAACAGCATTTTCCCATGTCCCTGCCCTTTCCAGATAGTCTCTTTATAGTTCTTCAAATACTTCTTTAGGATACGGTGAGATTTTTTCGCATAGGGTTCTCTGCTCCCGCACCACAGATAAACCATAGTATTTGAATCGGCTATATCAGGATTCACACGATAGGTATAGTTCTCTATTAAATTTGCATACATGCTGTCCTTATTGCTTCCCCAGTACATTAAAGAAAACTCTCCCATGTCCTCCTTTTTCAGTCCCATAAAGAGACATATCTTTCGAAGCGATTTTGGAATTTCTCCGCCATTTTTCTGCATTTTAAGAAACATCTTAATGCCGTAATCAGCACACCACTTTCCCTGATGCGCCAAGTAAACGCCATCTAAAATAGCCCGTCCGACCTCAACATTGTTTCTGGCCAGCAATTCTGACATCAATGCTGCGCCCTGTGAAGCGCCCCATACCGCATCCAGTTTTCCTTCAAAATTTTCTTCCACATATTGCTCGATCTGCACACATTCATCTGCAAATGATACGAAATCCGGTGCTCCATCATAGCAGCCATCCATTGCCGGATAGATGGTATAAAAGTATTCATCCAAAGCTTTCAGCAGCTCATGGAACTTCCTCCAGTCACACAGCATACCATGCATGAGCAAAAGCTTTTTATTATGCTTATCACCAAATGTATGAAATTCCATATGTGCTCCTCAATTTCTAATTTCGCTTAGTACAGGATAAGCCGTTCCTTGCAGGTCAGCACAATCCCCCTGCGCCCCTGCTGCAGAAATGTAAATAATTGGTAGTCAGACAAACTGGAATTTATCGCTGTTTGTAGATATATCGGACCTCTCGCAATTCTTCCCCTCCGATATTATCATCTAAAAAATCATCTGTCGGTGAAAAACCAAATTGTTCATAAAAATGCCTTGCTCTGCTGTTTTCTTCAAGAACCCACAAAAAGATATTTTCGTATCCTTGTATTTTTAATTCTGAAATGGTAGATTTCATAAGAGTTTTTCCATAGCCTTTACCCATATAATTCGGTAGCAGATATATCGAAATAACTTCACCCCAGTCGTGAAACTGCTCAAAACGGGATTTACAAAAACTGCTTGTTCCCACGATTCTGCCATCGTCAATACAAATCAATGTTTTCCAGTTTGGGTTATCTATGGTTGACGACCAGCGTCCATTAGGAATCGAATCCAGATAGTCTTGAGGTATTATGCCTTTATATGCGCATTTCCAACTTTCCTCATATATCTTGCTTATTTCCATTCTATCATCGGTAGGTGTAATATATCGAATTTCCATTTTCTCACCTCTCCAAATTCCGATTAGTAATATATAAGCGAGGGTGTTACTGCCTTCGCTTTTCCTTTAAGATGAAGGTGATTGGCTGACGGAATTTCCGATTGGGACCCCACGCCCGCAGACAAATGTGTCAGCCAGCCTTCATCATTCTGCATTCGATTCAGCAAGTTGGGACAAATCATTGCTCCCGTTTCACGAACTAATCTGAGTGAATCTTGAAGTGCTGGAACCAATCGTATCTCAACGAATGAAGGAGGAATCTCATGATTGCAGTTGGAATCGACATATCCAAAGCCAAAAGCACCGTTGCGGTGATTGATTCAGACGGTACAGTTCTGGCAAGTCCATTCACAATGGCTCATACGCAGCCGGAGATGGAAGCTTTCGTGTCCTATCTGGAGGGACTTGGAGAACCCACGACCATCCTCATGGAGTACACTGGCCACTACCATTATCCGGTGCTCAAGAAGCTTCAAGACGAGGGATTTCCCGTTTGCATTGTCAATCCATATCAGATGAAAAAATACGGGGATGTCGAGATTCATAAGGCGAAGACGGACAAGAAGGACGCGCTTCGGATAGCAGCCTATGCACTTGAAAAATCCTATAAACTCGTACCGTATAGCTCAATGGAACAAAAGTATGAGGACTTGAAATTTCTTTTCCGCCAATACAACCAACGAATCTCTTATGTTGCGAAACTGAAAGTTCAGCTCATAGCTCTGCTGGATCAGACGATGCCTGGGATCACAAGAATACTGCCACTGAACAGCAGAAACCCCGAAAAATGTGCGTTGCTGCTCTTTATCAAACGATTCAAGTCCTTTGATGAGATTCAAAGAATTGGAAAGGCGCGCTTCCTGGCATCCTATGACGTCTTGGCGAAAAAGGCTTCAGAACGCAGTGCATCCAGTAAGGGACTTAGTATCTACGAACTCGCTGTTGACAGCATTACCACCCGCGGCGAAGACCCTTACATTTGGCTCTCACAAAATCAATGCGTTGACCTGCTTTCCGCAACACAAAATGCTGCCGACGAAATCATTTCTCAGATGAGAAACATCGCCGAGACAATTCCGGAATACAAGGTACTCCGAGCAATGCACGGCGTTGGTGACCGCCTCGGACCGATTATCCTCGCCGAGATCGGTGATGTCCATCGCTTTCACAGCGGTAAGGCATTGAACTCCTATGCCGGCAACGATGCCCCTCCATATCAATCCGGACAATTCGAGAGCAGAAACCGCCACATTTCAAAACGTGGCAGCTCTACCCTCCGGAAGGCTTGTTACGAGGTAATGCAGGCCCTTAAACTGACAAAACCTCAAGACGACCCTGTATACCTCTTTATGCTCAAAAAAGAGCAGGAAGGGAAGCCTTTCAACGTAGCCAAGATGGCTGGCGTGAACAAGTTCCTCCGGATCTACTACGCCAGAGCAATGGAGCTCTACAAGTAAACTACTTTAATTCTACATCATTTTTTCAAAGCCCGCAATCTGGTGGGTTCATTTAGTACGCCCTTTTTTCTGTGCAACTTCCAGAAAAAAGTTCTTGACAAACATTAGCAAGATTTGTCAAAACACCAGCCGCATCTGATGCCACACGACATTGCCGTGCGTTGACTTGTCGGACACCCCTTCGTCCTTGAATCCGAATTTCGCATAATACGGGATAAGCCGTTCCTTGCATGTCAGCACAAGTCCCTTGCGCCCCTGCTGTTTTGCGTCGTCAATGGCGCGGCGAAGCAGCGTCCCGGCGTATCCGTGCCTGCGGTATTCGGGCAGCGTATTGACGCCGAAGATCATCTGCCATGCGCCGTTTTCATTGTGCATCGCCGCGTTTTCGTACATTTCGTCGGTCAGGTCAGTCTCGTCCGTTACGAATCCGTCCACAAACGCTATCAGCTTTTCGCCGTCGTGCATCAGCCAGAAATGTTTTCCGTAATACCGAACCCTCTCAACGAAGTCTTTCTCCGTCGCAGCCTCCGCGGGCGGAAAGCACTCCGCCTCGACTGCCGTGATTGCCGCAATATCTTTCATTTCCGCATATCTTATGTTCATAATGTTTCCCCCACGGATTGACCTCCGTCTTTATCTCAAATCAAAAATGCATTTCACACAAAAAGCAAACAGGAATTTCTATTTCCGCCGCCATTCCATTACATGATCTTTTTCCCCAGTAGCTTCATCTATGCCGCTGCACAGGATTTTAAATCCCTCTCTTTGATAAAAAGCTATTGCCCGTGTGTTTTTGCGGTACACGTTCAAACGCAGTTCGTTCCTTTTGGTCTTTGCATAATTCAGCAGAAGTCTGCCTATGCCCTGTGACTGCATTCCATCAGAAACAAAAATGCCCTCAATATATTCGTCGTTCAGCCCTATGAAGCCCTGTATTCCCTGATCATCCTCATAGACATAGACAGTTGCATGCGGCAGCAGTTCTTTTACTGATTCAAAATTGCTTTCCCAATATTGAGCTGGAATAAAATCATGCGCCCTTATATTTGTGTCCAACCATATATCCGCAACTTTATCTATATCTGCTTTTTGCAGTTCTCTGATCATAATGTTTCCTCCGCAGCTTGACCGCCGCCTTTATCTCAAATCGAAAAGATATTTTTCGTAGTCCTTTACATAGTACCGCTTATTTTTGCGTCCCTTTTCGATGATGGTGTGTCCCTCTGCTTCTAATTTTTCTTTCTGCGCTTCGATACCATTCGGGTATTTGGCATTTAATTCTCCGTTGGCTTTCAGTGTTCTCCAATAAGGCGTCTCATCCTCCGCGCGCTGATAGCTCGCCCACGCCGCAATAGAAACGAAAATCCCTGCCGTGATCGGTTCCGTGAAATCAGCGCCGCTCATTTTCGCAAAATAATCGCGTATTTCCCCAACGGTGATCACTTTGCCGTATGGAATTTTTCTCATCACTCTATCGTACTCAATGGGCGGGGCGAAATACATTTTGCTGCCGCCGTATTTTTCAATGCTTTCCGGGTCTGTAATAGTCTGAAATTTCGGCATATCCTTATTGTCGTGCAGCATCGCATTAAAATCTTTTTTATCTTCGTTGGCCATTTTGCTCACCTCCGCCGTAAGCATAACCGACTTACAGCACTTATGCAATGAGACTGTTTGAAAAAAATAAAGTACTCCACAGTGCTCACCGCGTCAACTTCATATACAAAAGCGGATATGGGCTACCTTCCTCATCCAATTCAGTCCGCTTGTAGGTCTTAAAGCCCATGTGCTCATAAAATCCAACAGCCTGCGGGTTCTGCTCATTGACTGTTACTTCGGTGATCCCATAATTCTGAACGCCGTATTGCAGCAGTTGCTTGCCGATGCCTTTTCCTCTTTCCTCCGGTGCAATAAAGAGCATTTCCAGCCGCCCATTCTGCGTCCCCATGAACGCGGCCGGCTTTTCGGCTTCGGCAATGATCAAGTGCTCAACGTTCTCCAAAGCCCGCGGCACATATTCTTTGATGCTTTTCACTTCCGCATCGGAAAGGAACAAATGGGTCGCGCGAACGGAAGCTTCCCATACGTTCAGCAGCTCCGCTATCATCTGCGGAGTTCTGTTTTGAATATTCTATACCCCCCGCATTTACAAATTTCGATTTGGCTCACTCATAGAGTCGCTTGCCGAACTCATATGCTTCCGCCAGATGGTTGGTTTTATCGATTTGGGGCTTGCCGTTGGTATCTCCGCAGCCGCCAGCCAGAAGCATCCCGCGGTCATGGAAGCCGATGTAGTTCACAATGGCGAACTGGTAGTAGGATGCCGCCTGCTCAAAGGTCCAGAAGAAATTGTCCGCCGAGGTCATCAGCAGCGCAGCGTCCTTGACCGGATATTTCTCATATCTGCCCAGCGGCGGGTTTGGATCCTCCTCCGCGAGGCAGTAGAACCGTTCCACGAACGCTTTCAGCTTGGACGAGATCGTCCAGAACAGCAGCGGCGAGGCAAAGACGACGCAGTCCGCCGCCTTGATTTTAGGCACAAGCTCGTTGAAGCCGTCCTTCTGGATGCACGGTTTGCCGTATCGACAAGCGTTGCAGCCAAGGCAGCCGTTCACCTGAACTTTATCCAGTGAAACGATCTCCACCTCATGCCCGGCATCTTTGGCTCCGCGCGCGAAAACGTCCACCAATTGCCGTGTATTCCCCTTCGGGCGTCCGCCGCCCAGTATCACTAATATCTTTTTCATGGTCTCCTCCATGTTTTGAATGTGACCGCTTGCGAACAGATGCTTTCCCGTATTCCGATTCGCTTTCCCTTAAATACAGGCGCAAATTAAGGGAAAGTGTGTGCTGTTAAGGGAATCTGATTCGATTTGACGCAGCAGATATTTTAGGCGTGTTGATCTACAAAGTGGATAGGCTGTCACACAGGCATTACTTTCTTACTAATATCATATCTAAAATTAGCAAGAAAGTAAACAGCGGGTTTAGAAAAGCAAGCCGAGGTGTCGCCCCGACTTGCTGATAATACTCTGCCCGTAGACATTATAGCGCAATAAGAGAGGTTTTACGATCTCTTCGAGAAAAATTGAAAACGCAAAATCTTTCCGGAGATATAATGAACAAATTCCGAAGCAGTGTATCGGAAATTCGTTGAGAAAAATCCGATGCACCGCCTCATCTCTTGCGTCGCAATAGACAAGGAATGAGAAGTATTTGCTGTGGAGTGGAAACTAATTCAGCCTGAAGTAGCAGGTGTTTTTCCCGTTCCCTTCTTTTTTCAGCTCACCGGCAGCGACCAGCTTACGCAATGCTCCTTCGATAGAACTGTCGCTGAGCGTCGGGCATAGCTCTCGAATATTCTGTTTATTGAACCGGCCGATTTTATTCTTGCTTGCTCGGCGTACCATTTCAAGTGCAGGCAGTTTGGGTTCCACAAGTGCCACACGATCCTCAAAGTCTTTATAAGCGGCAAGAATTGTCCCAAGCAAATACTTGATGAACGGAACTATATCCTCCGTGCCTTCATGCCAGCCAGTCTGCGACTGCGCAAGTGCATCGTAATACAAATCTTTGTTCTTTGCTATTTTAGATTCGAGGGAAATATACTTGCCTACGAAAAATCCGCTCCGATACAAAAGCAGCGTTGTGAGTAGTCGACTCATTCTTCCGTTTCCGTCATTGAAAGGATGGATACATAGGAAATCGTGAATGAAAACGGGGATAGCAATCAGCGGTTCAATCTCCATATTTCCGATTACACGGTTATATTCCTCGCAGATTCTGTCCAGAGCTTCAGATGTTTCATACGGAGCAAGCGGTGTAAACAGAATCTCAACATGGCCGTCCAGATAGGTGGCACTAATATAGTTCTGTACATTCTTGGTGCTGCCCGCAAGCGGGTTGTTCATGTGGCTGTACAGTATTTTGTGGAGCTGCAGGATGTAGTTACGCGTAATTGGAATTGCATCGAAGTTTTCGTGAATAATACTCAGGACATTGCGATACCCCGCAATCTCCTGTTCATCGCGGTTCCTTGGCGCAGTTTTCTCCTCAACAAGTTGCCGAATCCTTGTGTTCGTGGTAACGATGCCCTCAATGGCATTCGATGCTTCGGTGCTCTGTATCTTAGCGATTTCAACGAGCTTCTCGAGCTCTTCCGGGCACTGTTTCAAATATAGTTCCTGCTTACCCGCTTCCTTGTATATGGCAGCAATCAATCCCAGAATGTCCGAATCCCACTTCTGCTCCTTAATTGCTGAATAATTAAATGGTCTCATTCCCTCACCTCCGCTTGGTTTCTCTTAAATTGTAGCGTATAATAAGGGAATAGTCAACAAGCTGTGCGATAATTCCCTTACTATTATACCCATATTAAGGGGTTTGTAGTGAGAATCTTAGGCAAACAGGTAGGCGCGGTATCGGCAAAGCAGCACCGTTTAAGGGCTCTTTTGTGTCTATCCAGGAGATTGCCCCAGTCGCAAAAGAGAAGCCAAAGACAACCGATTTCATGCTCTATAGGGAGCTCATACGTAAGCCCAACGTGAAAATTGCTCCCGCAATATTTACCGAAGAATGTAGGTAAATATTGAGTGTGCCAATCTCAGAGATGAAAGCTAAGATTGCGGAGAGCTCATAATCGAATCACCGGCCTGATCACCGAAAAACTGCGCTCAAGCAAGCGATTTTGTTGTTCGTTAAATTAATATTCTTCTATATTGTACATTTCAGACGCCTGTGCATATTTAGAAATCAGGTCCTCTATTTCTAAAAGCAAAGCCTTTTTGTTGCTAAAGCTCGCCTTTTCCATAGATTTAAAATTCAAACTTATAACCCTCAACATAAACCCCAAATCCCAATGCATATTTTGACGGAATGCTTGAAGCTGCTCATTTGTCGTTTTTATGTTATGATTTGAAGCAAATCCAAATCCAGATATAATATCTCCAAGTATTTCTATGTTAGCATTGTCAAACGAGCTTAGCATTTCGCTGATTTCTTCTTGCGATTCCTTTTCGGCAAGCAGATTGTTTTTTTCGGATATAGAGAGAAATTTGTGAGAGTTCAGAATATCCGTTGTCATTCTCATAAGCTCACTATTCTTATCATCTGGCAAATCAATCGTATACCCGTATTTCTCAATCTTCAAAATATAGAATAAAACGCAAAAAACGAACACATATGGAGCAACATCTACCTCTTTATTGAGAATCGCGTTCATCTGTCGTTCTGTCAGTTTTATTTTTATGCTTTGTGCATCGCCGCCTATGCGATTTTGGTAATACCATTGATTAACTTCAATCGAGTCATTGTTTCTGTCTTCTGGAGGTAAAGCTTCATTTGCATTTATTCTCATGTTCAAATACGAACGTGATACCCCAAGCCTTTCAAGTCGAATCACCATATCATCAACTAAGGCTTCTGGTATTGGCAGAAGACACTCTACTGTATCATAATTGGTAAACCATAATTGTTCCTCAATTTCCTTCGATGAATACTTAAATTTGAGTGATGCATATATCTGCTCTGCTAGCTCAGCAGAGTCATTCTCCCCAGAAATAAATTGTAAAATATCATATAATTCTTTTGTATCAATGGTCTGAATATTACCATTTTCCAACTTTGAAATAAATGCAGGACTTTTTTTTATATGTGCAGCAAGATTCTTTGCCTGTATTTTGTTCTTTAAACGAATACTCCGAAGTGTTTCGGCAAGTTCTGGAGTTACAATCGCACGTGGCATATATAAGTCTCCTTTTTTGTTTGTATTCTGGTATTATAGCAATCGCGACTTGCTTTTTCAAGAGTTTTACTCAATTTTGCAAGAGTAAAATATTTTACTCAATTTATTGATTTTTCGACACGCATATGGTATAATAAGGCAACGACGAAAGAGGAGGTGATCTAATGGCAACTAATCCCCCTAAGGGTGACGGGCATAGAAATGGTTCTGTTAAGCAACGTTCGCAGACATTTAACCCTAAGACTGACTGCTGGGTTAAGCGTGATGCTCAAACCGGCCGTTTCATGGATGTCAAGCAGGATGGGACTCCATTTAAGGGCATCCGAAAAGAAAAGTGATTTCCAAGACTTTTTGGTGTGCGAGTGATATCGCTCACCAAAAAGTCAGCCTTGATGATATACTCTACTTAGAATGGTAAATTGTATGGATAAAAAGAGAAATGGTCGAGGACCGGATCCCAAGTCATTTATAATATTTCAATTATGCGCAGCCGCCGCTGGACGTTGCCAATTTGATGGGTGCAATCAATACTTGTTTAAGGATGAACTAACGTTAGCTGAGTTTAACAAATCAAATGTTGTCCATATTGTTGCATCAAGTCCCAACGGTCCAAGAGGCGATTCGAACCGTTCGCATCTACTATCGAATCAGTTTAGTAATCTGATGCTGATGTGTCCAGCACATCACAAAGAAATTGACGCATTTCCTGATAAATATACTGAACATGTACTTTTAGACATGAAAAGCCGACATGAAGCAGCTATTTTAGAACAATGCGGAATGATATATAAGGAAGCTTCAGAAGTTCTTATGTTTACCGCTCCAATCAAAGGCTGCAACCATGTAATGCTTGATTTCAATATGGCAGCTCATACAATTATGCCCAACAAGCGAGTTGCTTCTTTACGTGGGCAAAGAATATCCATCAATGCAGCTTCGGAATACCGTTCACCACAATATTGGAGTGAAGCTTCCAAAGATTTACTGAGAAAGTATAATCTGAAGATAGGCGCAATATTAGAAGATAAAGCGGACACTCATTTCTCAATCTTCCCCCTTGCACCAATTCCCTTAATAATGAAATTGGGTTATTTGATTGGCGACAAAGTGCGTGCTGATATTTTTCAATATCACCGAACCTCCGACACTTGGGTCTGGCCTGCACGCGAAAAAACAAACAACTTTTTTATTGAGGTCCGCAAAATCGGAAACGGCAATAAAATTGCGTTGATATTCTCCTTGACTGCTGATATTGCCCCTGAAAGAGTATTAACGGTGTTTGATGCAGATGTTTTGTTTTTCGTTAAAGCGAGACGCGTTGGCGTAGATTGTATACAAAGTCCTGACGATTTAATCTGTTTTTGGAGTAGTTACCAAGAAGCTTGTGACATGATAAGGAATGATTATCCCAATGTTAACGAAATTTCTATCTTTCCCGCGATGCCAGCAGCATCAGCATTCGAAGTAGGCAGAAGATACATGCCAAGAACTTATCCCAAGTTTAAGGTTTATGACGAAGACAACGGTTTTTTTGAAACCATCACAATAGGAGGTACAGAATGATGACACAGCAAGAGCAAGCTCTTGGAACATTTCTAAGTAAAATTGCGGATGAACTGAATATTTCACAAACAATGCAGGAGAAAGCTGTTAAAAGTTATAATGCTGTGGGACAATGGTTAGGTGCCGGAATTACATATGATGTAAAAATAATGCCTCAAGGTTCGATGAATTTAGGAACAGTGATTCGCCCTATTGATGATAGTGATGACTACGATATGGATTTAGTTTGCCTGTTACGTAATGGCCAAAATTTGCCGCTTCAAGAAATCAAAGAAATTGTAGGTAATCGCTTAAAAGAACATAAAGTTTATGCTCGCATTTTGGAGGAAGAAGGTAAACGCTGCTGGACTATGCAATATGAAGAATTTCACATGGACATTCTTCCGTGTGTACCTCGAACAACATATTTCGTCGAACCATATCACACTGATATAAAGCTAACTCACAAGATAGCTGATGGATGGTACGAGGAAAAATTTAGCAATCCGTATGCGTATCATACTTGGTTTGAAACGCGAATGATGGATATTCTGATGGATCAAAAGCGTGAATTTGCAATCAAAAATGAGATGGAAATCGATAAAGTGCCAACTTATAAAATGCGCACTCCACTTCAAAAAGTGATTCAGCTTTTAAAGCGTCACCGTGATATCTGTTTTAAAAACAATTCTGATGACGCACCTATCTCAATTATTATTACTACACTCGCAGCACATGCCTACAATGGAGAGATAGATGTTTACGAGGCTCTGTGTAATATTCTAGCTAAAATGCCAGAATATATAAAGTGCCAAAACGGCGTATATTGGGTTGGAAATCCCGTAATGGTGGAGGAAAATTTTGCAGATAAGTGGCAAACTGAATCCAGTAAACGTGATGCCTTTTTCAAGTGGTTGGCACAAGCACAGAAAGAATTAATCTCGAATCCTTTAAGCTGTTATGGAATTAATACTGTTGCTGAGCAATATAAGCAAGTACTTGGACATGCACCTGTTGATCGTGCTGTTAGGTCTCTGGGAAATGATATGTTATCTGCTCGGCAAAATGGGAAGCTATACATTAATGGTTTAAATGGCGGTATAAGTACAACACCGCAAGCAGGAAGCAAACCAGTAAAGGAGCATACTTTCTTTGGCCAGTAAATGTTGTAGGCGAAAAAAAGAGTGGCGATTATTTGACCAAATGATTGCTCTTAAGGCATCCTATCCTTCATCCATATGTGAAATAAAAAACGGTACACTTTTGTGGCATAGTAAGTTGCGGCCAACACCTTTATCTAAGGAATACTCTGTGCTTATGACATACAAGCCTAGAACTCGGCCTAAGGTGCTAGTATTGGGAGATGAGCTGCAAAATCTAGATACGAAGGATTTTCCACACATATATTCTATAGATACGGATAATAAATATGTCGAGATTTGTTTATATCGACATGCATATGAATTTTCTAACTATAAGCTACTGGCGAATACTATTGTTCCATGGACCGTTGAATGGTTATTCTATTATGAAATCTGGTTAACAACAGGTGAATGGCTTGGCGGTGGAGAACATCCACGGGGTAATCAAGTAGAGGAAAATAAGTGCTCCTTTGATAAAGAGAGGTAGACCAGCTATCCCCTCACCCCTTGTGCCGCAATAAACAATGAAGAAAAGCTCTCTGAAATCGCTGATTTCAGAGAGCTTCCGGTCCGAGTGGAGGGGCTCGACCTGCGCTGCGGCGCAGGCCACCTCGGGTTGAAACGAATCCGCCTTGCCGCATTTAACTTTTGCAAGTCTGCATTCGCATAGCCTTGCAAAAGCTGCGGCTGCGGAAAAAGCGCCATGCTTTCATCTGCCCCCCGGCAGCGGCATTGCGCTTTTCCACCGACACGTTTCTAAGTGCCCTCGGGTTCGAGCCCAAACGGGCATAGAAATAAGCAACGCCCCCCGGTGGGGGCATTGCTTATTTGGTCCGAGTGGAGGGGCTCGAACCCCCGACCTGATGGTCCCAAACCACCCGCGCTACCAACTGCGCTACACCCGGATATGAAGTTGAAGTTTTGCTGCGACTGTGGTCAGTCATGTGGTCATTGCTGATTTCCCGCCTGTTTTGACCGGCTGCTCAAATCCCGCAAGTGCAGGCGCTGCAAGGCTTTCCAGCGTTTCGGTCTGCCCCGCCTCGGATACAGGCACGGCACTCCCAAACCACCCGCGCTACCAACTGCGCTACACCCGGTTATGAAATTTCCGCCGCTTGAAACGACACACGCCAGCGACCTGACCTTTATATTATACATCAACACTGCACAAAGTGCAATCTTTTTTTCTGCGCGGCTTCCTCGCCAAAGCTACTATTGTGCAGAGGGTTCAGACGCGGCTAATGCCGCGTCTGAACCCTCTGCTGAAGCTGCACCTTACAAATCAAAGCCCAGCTTCTTCAGCCTTTTCCGCACAGCCGATGTGCTGCGCCTCATTTCGGCCGCTATTTCTCTCATCGGCACAGCCCTGCTGCACATGTCCGCCGCACGCTCGTCCTGCTCCTGAGTCCACGGCGTGCCCCGCAGTTCCGTGCAGCTGTTTTTCGCGGCGATGATTGCATCCAGATTATCCACGATAAACTGTTGCGCGGCACGGTTGTACACTACGACCTGATAGGCGCCGCCGGTTTCCAGCCGCTCCTCCACAGAGATACCGGTCTCCCTTCCAATGGCGGTCGGACGCTTCGTCTTTTTCCCATCCGGCATGTCCGCATCTTCCATCATTCCAATCTCAGCAAGCCACTCCACGATGCCCGAATACGAGAGCTTTCCCATGTTTTCATCGTCTCTCAGAGCATTCACGCGCTTCGCTATCTCGCTGGCCGGGATCGGTTTTTCCGAATACTCAAACCGCGTCCTCTTCTCAAACGGAATATCCAAAGGGCTCTTCTTGGTCTTTTTCCCGGTCTCCGCGGGCTGAATGCCTCCGTTTTCAATCACCTGCTCCAGCACGTCGGCCACGAAGAAGAAACACCTTGACAAACGGACATTATTTACAACATCCTCGTCCGGCACAACGGAGTCGTCAACAGGATTGACCCCGTTGGCAAGCTTATCCATATACACCTTCGCGCGTTCAATTTTTTCAAGCTCGGTCATTTTTCTCCCCCTCACATGATTTCCGAAAATACGCCGTTAACTGCTGGTAATAATGATAGCATATGCGGTCTGGGAACGCAAGGAAATGATATATCCGCACGTTTCCGGGTGCAATCTCCTCCCTACCGCGAAAAAAGCCGTTGCTTGGCACTCTCGTTCGTGATAATATGGATATATAATTTTGATATGGAGTATAAATCTTGGCACGGAGAGTGAGGTGATATAACAATATGTATTCAAACACAAGATTATTGACCCTTGCAGGCGTGATGCTGTTGCTTGGAGGCTGCATTATGGCTTTTATACATCGGTGGCTCTACGCAGCACTGATGCTCGCCATGGCATTTGGGCTTCTGGCTGGGGCGTTGAGTATCAAGAAGCAAAAGGGCATCGAGCCAGACGAACAAAGCAAAGACGATTTACTGCAATAATCGAGCCGTGCGGCCACGGCTATGAGCTCGGCAAAATTCCGATAAAAAGACGCGTAGTGCTCCTCAGCAGAACATAACAAATAACCCCAACCGGAAAGGCGGCCGAAAGTTCGGCTCACTTTCCGGTGGGGTTCTCAATTTGTCTGCTGCATTACGCTTCCCGCAGACGGCGCACCACGTCGCCGATGTCCGCTTCTATCAGTATCGACCGCTCCTCTATTCCCCGCATGGAGTCGGCGCCGTCAAGATTGACGCAGGCATAGACCGCGTTGGGGTTCTTCGCCGTCATGTGCCAGAACGGGTATTTTATAATGACCGGCGTGTTGTAACCCACGCCCAGTTCCATGA
>OIYS01001140.1_pt1 | contig 14625 bp, 13 predicted proteins | sample 1588271 | NCBI WGS metagenome assembly OIYS01 (sample SAMN03283286) | human gut metagenome | biome: human-associated habitat; material: feces | host: Homo sapiens | place: Peru | collected 2012
ATAAGATTAATATTCTTGATACTCCAGGACATGCTGATTTTGGTGGTGAAGTAGAGAGAATTATGAATATGGTTGATGGTGTTTTATTACTTGTAGATGCTTATGAGGGTACTATGCCACAAACTAGATTTGTTCTTAAGAAAGCACTAGAAGCAGGTGTTAAGCCTATCGTTGTTATTAATAAGGTTGATAAACCTACTGCTAGAGTAGAGAAGGTACTTGATGAAGTTATTGATTTATTTATTGAACTAGGTGCTAGTGAAGAACAACTTGATTTTAAAGTTGCTTATGTTAGTGCTTTAAATGGTACTGCTAGTTTAAATCCTGATATTAATACGCAAAGTGAAAGTTATGATGATATCTTTAATTTAATTATTGATGAGATTCCTGAGCCTAATGCTAATCCAGATGGTAATTTACAATTTCAACCAGCACTTTTAGATTATAATGAATATGTTGGTAGAATTGGTATTGGTAAAGTTCATAGTGGTACTTTAAAAGTTAATGAAATGGTATCTTGTGTTAGATTAGATGGTAGTATTAAACAATTTAGAATTCAAAAATTATTTGGTTTTGATGGTCTTAAGAGAGTAGAAATTAATGAGGCTAAGGCTGGAGATATTGCTGCGGTTGCTGGTCTTATGGATATTTCTGTTGGTGAAACGGTATGTAATGTTGGTAAAGAAGAGGCTCTTCCTATACTTAGAATTGATGAGCCTACTTTAAAAATGACATTTATGGTTAACAATAGTCCTTTTGTTGGCAGAGAAGGTAAGATTGTTACTGCTAGAAAAATTGGTGAGAGATTATTTAAAGAGACACAAAAAGATGTTAGTTTGAAAGTAGAAGAATCTGGTAATGAGTCTTGGGTTGTATCAGGTAGAGGTGAACTTCATTTATCTATTCTTATTGAAAATCTTAGAAGAGAAGGTTTTGAACTTCAAGTGTCTAAACCTGAGGTTATTGTTAGGGAAATAGATGGTGTTAAGTGTGAACCTTATGAAGATGTGCAGATTGAAGTTAGTGATGACTCTGTAGGTAATGTTATTGAGGCTCTTGGTTTAAGAGGTGGAAAGATGGATAATATGTCTAATGTTAATAATTTGATTAGACTTAATTATACTATTCCTTCAAGAGGTTTAATTGGCTTTAATACTAACTTTATGACTATGACTAAGGGTTATGGTATTCTTAATCATACTTTTAAAGAGTATTTACCTATTGAAGATATTAATTCTACTGAGAGAAAAGTTGGTGTGCTTGTTGCTACTGAGGCTGGTAAGGCTACGGCTTATGCTCTTGGTCAATTAGAAGACAGAGGTGTTATGTTTATTGAGCCTGGTACTGAAGTTTATGAGGGTATGATTGTTGGTGAATGTAATAGAGAGAATGACCTTGCTGTTAATGTTGTTAAGGGTAAACAACTTACTAATACAAGGGCATCTGGTTCTGACCATACTGTTGTACTTAAAAGACCTAGACCTCTTACTCTAGAATATTGTTTGGATTATATTAATACTGATGAGTTAGTAGAGATTACTCCGGAGAATATTAGACTTAGAAAGTTTATTTTAAATACAGAAGCAAGAAAGAAGTTTGATGCAAAGAAATAACTTCTTTTTTTGATATAAAAAAATACCTAGATAGGTAGGTATTTAGTTATTTTATTCCTTTACTTTTGTATTCATCGAATAGTTCTTTGAATCTAGCAAAATGGATTATTTCTCTTTGTCTTAAGAATAGTAATGGTCCTATGACATCGGGGTCATTAGTTAGGTTGATTAGGTTTTCGTAAGTGGCTCTCGCTTTTTGTTCGGCAGCCATATCTTCGGATAAGTCGGCAAGTGGGTCTCCGGTTGTTGCAAAATATGATACAGTAAATGGTACGCCGTTGGAGTCAGTTGGATATAGTCCATAACCATGTTCAGCATAGTGGGATTCTAATCCTGCTTCTTTTAATTCTTTTAGGGTTGCACCATTTAATAGTTGATATATCATAGCGGATATCATTTCAACATGGGCTAGTTCTTCAGTTCCAATATCAGTAAGCAAAGCTTTTCCTTTATCATCTGGCATTGTATATCTTTGGTTTAGGTAACGGAAGGCTGCTGCTAACTCACCATTGGCTCCTCCATATTGTGTTACGAGATATTTTGCCATGCGTAAATCTTTCTTTTTGATATTAACGGGATATTCTAATGATTTTACATATTTCCACATTATTTTTGCACCTCCCATGGCCATGGTGAATTGTTCCATAACCAAGTATTTGTTTGGACGGGACTACTTAGTGTCATTGGTCCATATTTACTTTCGTAGATGGTTATTAATTCTTTTTCTTTCTTTAAATAACTATTATATTTGTTTAAGATATTGATATCATTTGGATATAGGTCTAAGTATAGTCCTAATTCTATCATAGCAAATCTATTTTCATCTATTTGTAATATTAAATCTTCTCTTTCGCTTGAAGCCTTTAACTCTTGTGGTTTATAGTTTTTGTATTCATCATATAGACTATTGAATAGATTACCTCTTTTGAAACCTGTTTGTGAGTCTGCGATATTACTACTAGTGCTTGTATTTGACATTATGTAATTATTAGGGAACATATTTTGATAGTTCATGTCATTCATCATGGTATTTGGGTTTGTCATAAAGTTCATATCATTATAGTTATTTAAATAGTTATAATAATCGTTAAAATTATTCATATTTTTTCCTCCTAAAATAGGTTATGCTTCTTAGGTGTTTTGTGTATGGGGGAATACCTAAGTATTTTTAAATGTTGACAAGAGTGTAATTTTAAAATATAATTTTAATAGGTTTGGTGGTAGTTATGTTTTGTAAGGAAAATACTCCTGTTGGTTTAAAAAATGATAATTTTAGGGAATGTGTAATGGTTATTTCTTATCCTATTAGGAGTTATAAAGAGGAATATTTGAAGTTACTTGGGGATTTTGTTTGTGATAAGAGTTTATTATATGATACTGATAAGAAGAAGTATTTGGCTCTTATTGATAATTATTTGTTATCTTGTAATGGTAGAGTACTTTTTTTAGGTGATAGTCCTTTTTTGGAGTTTAGGCTTTCTTTCCCTTCTTATAATAGTTTGGGAACTGATGTTCTTCGTGATGTTTTACTTTTTATTAAGGATATTATTTATAATGCTCTTCCTTTTGATGATGATAGGGTTAAAGAGGTTAGTTCTATTATTAAAGGCAATATTGATAGGGGATTTAAAGATGCTTTTTGGTACTATGATTATATGAATGATAAGATTATTGATGAGGATAATTTTTTGGTTAGTAGTGTTACTTTGAATCCTAGTTTACTTGATGATGTTAATGGTGATAACTTGTTTTCTTTTTATAAGGATATTATAAAGAATCCTCCTTTTATCTTTCTAGCAGGTGATATTGAAGATGGTAGTGTTGATATTGTTAAGAATGTTTTTCTTGATGGCAAGATATGTGATATTTCTTTTGATAAAAGATATAGTCATTTTTGTAAGAGAATTAATGATAATGTTAATGTTGTAAGAGAGGTTACTTCTTTTAAAACTAGTTCTGTTTATTATAATTATAAAGTTAAGGATATGGAAGGAACTAGGGATAGGGTTTTGCTATCTACTATCGGAAGGCTTATTTCTTCTTCTGACTCGGATGTTTTATTTAATACTTTGAGAGAAGAGAATAATTTGGTATATAGATGTAATTCTTCAGTATATGGTAATTTTGGCTGTTTAGTTATTAAGTCTTTTACGGATAAAAAGAATATTGATTTGGTATGTTCTTTATATAAGGATGTTATTGATAAAGTTAGTGATGTTAATTATATTGAGAGTAAACTTCCTTTATTTATTGAAAGGTCTTCGGTTGCTATTAAACTTAAGAAGGAGAGTATATGGAATATTTTGTTTACTTTTATTGATAAGTTTTTTGAGTTTGATATGGATGATTATTTGGATATTTTAAAGGATATTACACCAATGGAGATTAGTTCTTTTATTAAAAATAGGCTTATTCTTACGGATATTTATATTGGAGAGGGTGATATGAATGAATAAGGCAGAGTTTGTTTATTTGGATAATGGTCTTACTATTCTTATTTATTCTGATAAGAGTAAGATTAGTAATCATATTGAACTTATTACTTTTTTAGGTGGTAAATCGAGAAGTTATATTGATTATGATGGAGTTTCGAACGAGATTATACCTGGTAGTGCTCACTTTTTGGAACATTATGTTTGTGAGAGAAGTATTAATGGTAATTTGATTGATAATCTTAAGAAAATGGGTGTTATTTCTTCTAACGCGTCTACGAATAATTTTGTTACTTCTTTTTATGCTGATATGGTATGTAATTTTGAATCTTGTTTAGAGATGTTTTTGAAATGTATTTATAATCCTGTTTTTAATGATGATAATGTTTTGGATACTAAGCATGCTGTTTTGAATGAGATTAGAGATGATGATGATAATTTTAGAAGGAAGATTAGTTATAGGATTGTTAGTAATGTTTTTTATAATAATGTTAGAACTTTAGGGGATATGGATAGTGTTAATATGATTGATGCTAATTACTTAAAGAAGTTATATGAATGTACTTATACTCCTAGTAATCAATTACTTGTACTTGCAGGTTGTTTTGATTATGATGATACTTTGAAGTATGTTAGAGAGTTTTATGATAATATTTCTTTTAAGTGTAATAGAAGACTTCTTTTGGAAAAAGAGAAGAGTAGTGTTGTTTTGAAGAGAGATGTCTTTGTTTGTGATATTATGGAAGAGATTATTATTTCTTTTAAAATTGATGTAAGTAATCTTAATAATTTTGATAAATATAGACTTGATTGGTATTTGGGGGCTTTTTCTCTTATTAATTTTTCTAAATATTCTAGTATTAGTGATTATATTAGAAGTGATTCTTCTTATATGGGTGATATTAGTTTTTCACAAGGTAATTTTGGGGATTATGTTTTATTTGAAATTGCTGTTTATACTAATAAGTATGAGGAGTTTAAGAACTTAGTTCTTTCTAATATTAATAATTTTAGGGATAATACGAGGGAAGAGTTTGAGTATTATAAGAAGCATTGTAAGACAAAGGTTTCTGTTAGGAAAGATAATATTAGTAGTTATATTATTCCTATTATTCAAAATTATACTGATTTTAATTATCCTTATGATGATACTATGGATTTTATTGATAGTTTGAATTATGATGATTATATTGAGATGATAGGGAATCTTGATTTTTCTAATTATAGTTATTTATGTGTTAAGAGGAAATAATTTTCTTCTTTTTTTCTTGACAATGGTTTTAATATGTAGTATGATTTAATTGTACTAGTGCAAGTAGTACAATCATATATTATAGAGAAAGGAGTTTTTATATGATAAAGATAGATAAGTTATCGAAAAAATATGATAAGGATTATGTGTTAGAAAATCTTAGTTGTAATATTAAGGATAATTCTATTTATGGTTTAGTTGGAGCCAATGGCTCTGGTAAGAGTACTCTTCTTAGAACTATTATGGGTATATATGAGGCTGATGGTGGTGCTATATCTGTAGATGGAGAAGGTGTTTATGATAATGAAATTATGAAGGAGAAGATGGTTTTTATTCCTGATGATTTGTTTTTTTATCCTGGATATACTTTAATGGATACTGCTAGATACTATGAGTCTATGTATAAGGATTTTGATATGAATTATCTTAAGGAACTTGCTAAGACTCTTAATCTTAGTCTTAATAAGAAGATTAGTACTTTTTCTAAGGGGATGAAAAGACAATGTGCTCTTATTTGTGCTATATGTACTAATTGTGATTATATGCTTTTTGATGAGACTTTTGATGGACTTGACCCTGTTATTAGAAACTTAATGAAGAAGATTCTTATTAAACAAATGAATAAGAAGAGAACAACGATTATTATGACTAGTCATAATCTTAGAGAACTTGAGGATATTTGTGATAATCTTGGATTATTATATCAAGGTGGTATTTTATTTGAGAGTGATATAGATACTATTAAGACAAATATGTTTAAAGTTCAGATATCTTTTGAGAAGAATTTTGATAGGGAAGACTTTGAGGAGTTTAATATTTTAAGCTTTAAAAAGCAAGGTAGTGTTGCTACGATTATTATTAAGGATACTGATGGTAAGAGTAAGAAGAAGTTAGAAAAGATGGAACCTTTAATACTTGATTATCTTCCACTTACTTTGGAAGAGGTATTTATTTATGAAATGGAGGCTTTAGGATATGAGTTTAACAAGTTTGTTTAATTTTAGTTATTTAAAAGAAAATATTAAGAAGTCTAAAGCTATTATTCTTTTATGTATGTTATTACTTCCTATTCTTAATGGTATTATTCTTCTTATGCATGGTAGTACTGGTGATAATTTTGTTGCTAGTATTTATGATGTATCTGGTATTATATTATTTGGTATGTATATTATACCAATAGTTCTTTCTATTACTTTATTTAGTTTTATATATAAAAAGGGAGCAGTTGATTTTACTTTATCAATGCCCATTAATAAAAGACAAATATTTTTAACTAATACTATAGGTGGAATGGCTATTATACTTATTATGCAAATTATTAATTTTATTGTTATGTTATTAGTTAGTTTAATATATAGTAATATTATTGTTTCTTATAAGATGTTATTTGATATTTTACTTATGTATTCTATATCTTATATATTTGTATTTGTTTGTACTAATATTGCCGCTAGTGTATCTTCAAATAAGATTACAACAATAGTAGTTACTTTACTTATTATGTTTTTAATTCCATTTATTAGTACATTTATTAATTCTAATGCTTTTACTTATTATGGTAATAGTGATGTTAAAGTTGAATGTACGAGTGATAGTTGTAAGCCAAAAAATTATTATTGTGATACTGTTAAATGTGAAATAGATAAAAAGAATAATATTTATACTGCTAATATAAGAAAGTATGATAATGTTACTTATACTTTACCTTATGAATTTATAAAAGATAATTTATTTGGATTTGAAAGTGATAATAGAGTAAATACTTCAATTATTAAGATGATTATACTTAGTATTATATATATAATAGTTGGTACTATGTTATTTAATAATAAGAAGTTTGAGATTGTTGGTACTTCATTTAGAAGTGAGAAAGCACATATTTTAGTTAGAACTTTAACTACTATTCCTATTGTATGTCTTGCTTATGTTGTACTTAAAAATAGTAGTATATCTAGTTATGATATCTTTTCTATTGCTTTACTGCTTGTACTTATATTTACTTATTTAATTATATATGATTTGATTACAAGAAAGAAAGTTACTAATTTCTTTAAAATGGCTATTTGTTTAGCAATAGTTGGTGGTGTTACTACAGTAGTAGGAGCATTGGTGGATGTTGATAGTTATAGTATTAAGGCTAAAGATGTTAAAGAGATTTCTTTCTTAGATGATAACGGTAATGTTATTGGAAGTACTAAGAATACAGAAGTTATTAATAATAGTATATCGTTACTTTTAGATACTGAAGCTTTAGAAAATTATACTTATAGCTATACTATTAAGACTAAAGTAAAAGGTAGTACATATCGTTTTAATATTTATACTACTAAAGATAATTATAATCATATTAATAATATTCTTATTAATGATAAAGAATTTAGTAAAGATTTTAATAAATATAAAAATAATGATATATTTGGTATTAAATATAAAGATGGTTATAATAGAACAAATGATAGTAATCTTTCTGATATGATTGTTAATAAATATAAAAATGATAAGAATATATTTATGAATAATAATAGCGATAATGATTTATTTAATGTTACTCTTTATGTTTATAATGGCTTTAATGTAAAAGAAATTGACTTTGATGCAAGTGGAGATAAGAATTTAGAAGTTGGCCTTTTAAGATATTATAATGCTAATACTAAGAAGATGTTTAGTAAGATAAATAGTGATAATGATATATATAATTATTATATAGATGATACTTATTGTATATATAATTTTGAATATTATAATGAAATTAGTAAGTTTATTATAGATAATATAGATGATGATTTTGATATTAATAAAGATTATGGTTACATTAGTACTTATACACATAATGGAAAAAATGTTTTTGTTACTAATAAAGTAGATGAACTTAATTTATTAAAAAGTAAATATGCTTCTCTTGATACTGATGTAGTAATAGATGGGGAGTAGGTGATTAGAGATGAGACAGATTATGATTAATTTGGATTATCAAAGTAGAACTCCAATATATGAACAGATTGTTAATGGTATTGAGAAGTATGTGGCTTTAGGAATTCTTAAAGAGAAAACACAGATTCCTTCGATTAGGGAGATGGCTAGTAGTTTGGGAATTAATCCTAATACAGTTAAAAAGAGTTATGATATATTAGAGGGTAGAGGGGTTATTACCACTATTAGCACCAAAGGGACTTTTATATCAGAAGATACTAAGAAGGCTACTGATGAAAAGATTAATAAAGAAATTAGTATTATTAGAGAAAAAATTGATGAACTTACTAAGATGGGTATTAGTTATGAAGAAGTTATAGAAAGGATAAAGAAATGAAAATATTAGAGGTTAAAGATTTATGTAAAAATTATGGTAAAGGTAGTACTTTAGTTAAGGCACTTGATGATGTATCTTTTTCAGTAGAAGAAGGAGAGTTTGTTGCAATTGTTGGTTCTTCTGGTAGTGGTAAATCAACACTTTTACATATTCTTGGAGCAGTTGATAAACCTACTAGTGGAAAAGTTATTATCGGGGAAGTTGATGTCTTTAAACAGAAAGATGATGCGTTATCGATATTTAGAAGAAGAAAAGTAGGACTTATATATCAATTTTATAATTTGATTCCTATTCTTAATGTTGAAGAGAATATGACTTTACCAATATTACTTGATGGTAAAAGTGTTGATAAGAAATATTTGAAGGAATTAATAGATATATTAGGATTAGAGAGAAGAGTTAATCATCTACCTAATGAACTTTCGGGAGGACAACAACAAAGGGTATCGATAGGTAGAGCACTTATATCTAGACCGGATATAATACTTGCTGATGAGCCTACTGGTAACTTGGATTCTAAATCTAGTAAAGAAATTATGGATTTATTAAAACTTTCTAATGAAAAATATAACCAAACTATTATTATGATTACTCATGACTTGAATCTTGCTAAAGAGGCTAATAGAATTATTACTTTGGAAGATGGGCATATTGTTAAGGATGAGAAGATAAAATGAGTATAATGAATAAACTTACGATTAAGAACTTGTGTCTTAATAAAAAGAGAACGATTGTTACTATTATTGGTATTATTTTATCGACTGCATTGATGGTTGGCATTGGATTACTTTTTTCTTCCTTTCAAGACTTGATGATTAGAGATACTATTAGTTATAATGTAAGATATGAGGCTTATTATGGTAATGTTGATTTAGAAAAAGTTAATAATATACAGGATAAAGATTTTGATTATTTTTATGAGAAGCCAATTGGTTTTAGTAGAGTTTCTTCTAGTAACGAATATAAGCCTTATATTTATATTGTTGGGGTGAATAGTAAGTACTTTGATGAACTTAAACTAATGGAAGGTACTTTTCCTAGTAATGAAAATGAGATTGTTATATCTCATCATGCTATAACTAATGGTGAAATTAATTATAAGGTAGGAGACTCTGTTACTTTTACTTATGGAAGTAGAAATATTGATGGAAAAATTACTTTAAGTAATAGTGATTATGTTGAAGGAGAGACTCTTGATATTACTAATGAGGCTACTTATAAGATAGTAGGAATTGTAGAGAGAAGTAATTTTGAGAGTTATTCAGCATGTGGTTATATGGCCTTTACACTTGATGTAAATAATGATAAAGGGAATGTAAACTTATATGTTATGTTTAATAAGAATAAGAAGATTATTAAACAATCTGAAGAACTTGCAAAAGAGTTAGGTTATGATGATTATATTAGTTATAATAGTACACTACTTGCTTTATATGGTGAGAGTACTTATGGGAATATAATGTCTACGATGGTTAGTATGATGACGATTATGCTGGCTTTAGTTAGTATTGGTTGTATTATTGTTATTTATAATTCTTTTGCTATTTCAGTAATGGAGAGAAAGAAAGAGTTTGGATTACTTTCTAGTGTTGGTGCCACTAGAAGGCAGTTATCACATACGGTATTTTTTGAAGCAGTTATAGTTGGTATAATTGGAATTGTTCTAGGAATAGTGGGTGCTTATATTGGTATAGGCTGTGTTGTTCTTGTTATTAATAATTTAATTAGTGATATTTTGGAATATAAATTATATCTTGTTACTAATCCTTTATTTATTATTATTCCTGTTGTATTTATGATTTTGGTTATTGGTGTTTCTGCTTTTCTTCCTTCTAGAAGGGCAAGTAAGGTGTCTCCGATTGAGGCGATTAGACAAAATGATGATATTAAGATTAATAAGAAGAAGATTAGAACAAGTAAACTAATTAATAAGTTATTTGGTGTAGAAGGGGAAATTGCTCTTAAGAATATTAAAAGAAATAAGAAGAAATATAGAGTTACTATTGTTAGTTTATTTATTAGTATTGTTTTATTTATATCATTTTCTTCATATATGAATTATACTTTAAATACTGCTAGTAGCGTTATGGGTGAAGTGCCTTATGATTATCAGATTAGTTATTTTGGTGATGATACTAATAATGATAAGGAAGCACTAAATAAAATTAATGAGATAGTTAAAAGTAGTGATGTTAAAGAATATGTTTCTTATGGTGTTGGTAATTTATCTATAATTGGTAATTATACTTATAGTGATGAATATCTTGACTTTTATAAGAGTGCTTATGGCGATGATGGTATAAAGGCTTTAAATAATTTAAAATATCAATATATTTCTATTTTAGTACTAGATGATAATTCTTATAATAAATATAAAAAGTTAATTGGTTTAGATAAAGATAGTGTTATTTTACTTAATAAATTTAGGGGCGTTAGTTATGGTAATAATAAGAGAGTTAATTATAATATTCCAGTAATTAATAGTGGTGATATTAATATTAAGATATGTAATTTTGATAATGATGAAGATACTACTAAGTATTGTAATAAGAATATAGATAATATTTTTGTTACTAATAAGTCTTTTGATTTGATTGAAGAGTTTTCTTATATGAGTGATTTTAAACTTATTGTTAATAAGAAGTTATATGATAGTATGTTTGGCGTTGATACTGATTATATTCAATTTAATATTTTAAGTGATAATACTAATAATATTGATAAGTTAACTAAAGAATTGGATAAATATAGTAATGTTAATTATACTAATATTAAAGAAGCTATGAAGCAAGCTAATAATATGATTTTAGTAGTTAAAATACTTATGTATGGATTTATTAGTCTTGTTACTTTAATAGGAGTTACTTCGGTATTTAATACTATATCTACTAGTATGGCACTTAGAAAAAGAGAATTTGCGGTTCTTAGAAGTATAGGGCTTACTAATAGAGGGTTTAATAAGATTTTATTCTTTGAGAGTTTATTCTTTGGTATGAAGTCTTTATTATTTGCTATTCCTGTTAGTATAGGGGTTACTATTCTTATTCATTATTCTCTTGCTGATATGATGAGTATTAGTACGATTATTATTCCTTGGAAATATATTATTATATCTATTGTTTCTGTATTTTTGATTGTACTTCTTACTATGATGTATAGTACTAGTAAGATTAAAAAACATAATATTATAGAACAGATAAGAGAAGAAAATATTTAAAAAAATACTTTCTTTTTCTTTTACTTTGATATATAATTAAATTGAGGAGAGTGATATGATGGCTAAGTTTTGTTCTAATTGTGGGAATGAACTTCCAGAAAATGCTGGTATGTGTGTTAAGTGTGGAGTTATGATTAACGATACTAGTAGTCAAAAAAATAAGAAGAAAGGTTTTCCTGTTTGGGCTATTGTGTTAATAGTGGTTTTTTGTATAATTATTCTTCCTATAGTTATTCTTGTTCTTCTTGCTATTCTTTGCTTTAATTATATAGAAAAAAGTGATATTAATATTGAGGATTATATTAATGAGATTGTTTCTGTTAGGGGAACGATAGGGGATAGTTTAACTGATGGAGATATTAAGATTACACTTACTTCTGTTGAAAAATATGATGAAATTGAATTAGATGGTGTAAGTAGTAAGCCTACTGAAGGATATGAATATTTGGTTTTATTTTTTGATGTTCAAAATATTTCTGATGAAGTTTTATATGTATCTACTTATAATTTTAGTGGGAAAGTTGATTTTAATATAATTGATAGTAAAGTTTTTGATGGTACTATTAATAATAATAAAATGCTTGGTTCTAATATTAAATCAGGAGATGGCACGACAGGATTTGTTCTTTATGAAGTTCCTACTGGATGGAAGAACTTTACAATTCAATATAAGGAAAACTCTTTTGATAGAGAAAGTATTACATTTGATATTGCTAATGATGATAGTAATAGTGAAGTGTAGTTTTTTGGGAGAATATTATGAATATTGTTGATGTTATTATTATATTATTACTTATAGTTGGTGGTATTTCTGGCTTTAAGGCTGGGGTTATTAGAAAACTTGCTGACTTTGTTGGTTTATTTGCAGTTATTATACTTGCATTTTATTTAAAAAATTATTTGTCTGTTATTATGTATGAGAACTTGCCATTTTTTAATTTCTTTGGACTTATTAATGGGATAAATGCTCTTAATATTTTACTTTATGAAGTTATTGCTTTTTTGGTAATTTTTACTGTTCTTTTGGTAATACTTAGAGTAGTTCTTATGTTAACTGGTTTTATTGAGAAGATACTTAAGGCTACGATTATTTTTAGTATTCCTTCTAAGATACTTGGTATTTTTGTTGGAGTTATAGAGATGTATGTATGGATATTTATAGCACTTGTTATTGCTACTTTACCTATATTTGATTCTTCATTTTTAAAGGGTTCTAAGATGTCTAATTATATTCTTGATAATACTTTAGTTTTATCTAGTGTTTCTGAAGAAATTACGGATACTTATGGTGATGTATATAGTATAATTAATAATAGAAAGGGTAAAACTAATGAAGAGATGAATGAAGAGATACTTAAGGTTTTAATTGATAAGAATGTTGTTACCAAAGATTCTGCTAAAAAGTTAGTAGATCAGAAAAAGATACATATTAATGATATGTCAATTATTGAATAGAGGAGGTTATTATGGGTTTGATTCATTATGAAGAGGGTTTTGATAAATTGATAGAGAAGAAAGCAATAGTAGATTTTTATGCTACTTGGTGTGGTCCTTGTAAGATGTTTGGACCTGTATTTGAAGATGTTTCTCTTAAGAATGATATTAATTTTGTTAAGGTTGATGTTGATAAGTATAGTGAGATTGCAAGGAAATATGGGGTTATGACTATTCCGACAGTTATTTTATTTAAAGATGGGGTAGAAGTTAAGAGAAATATTGGATTTATGTCAGAAGAAGAACTTAGTAAATTTTTAAAGTAAATTACTAATTCTTTTTTTTGTGAAAAATATATTGATTTTCTTTTAGTTTTTTGGTATGATTATTATGATAGAAGAGAGGAGGATATATATTTATGGAAAAAGAAGATAAGAGAGGAATATTTTTTGGTGTTATAGGAGTTCTTACTTTAATAGTAGCAATTATAGGGGCATCATTTGCTTATTTTACTATTAATGCTAGTAGTAGTAAAAATGCTGTTACTGTTAATGCTGCTACTGTAAAGATTGTTTATAGTGAAGGTGATAAAATTGCAATGGATGGTTTAATACCTGCTACTAGAGATGATGCTATAGAGGCTTTACAAAGAGGTTTAAGAGGTGATACTTATAAGGTTAATGAGGCAGATGTTCCATATACTCCTTGTAAAGATGATAATAATTATACTGTTTGTGGTTATTATGAATTTTCACTTAAGAATGATGGAGATAATCCTGTTGAATTAAAGGCTTATATTACTCCTGAACAACTTGCTGCAGCAGTGGTTGATGAAGAGAATTCAGAAAATAATAAACCTGCTGAAATTGGTTTTAGAAACCTAAACTATATCTTATTTGATAGAACTGCTATTAAGGGTACTACTCCACTTGATTTAGCAAATAATGGAACTGAAGTTTATGCTGGCGTTGTACCATTTGATGCTGATAATAATCTTTATGATACTAAGGGATTTGGTATTTTAGGTGAAGATATTAATAAGACTTTATCTATTGCAGGAAAAGGTGTTGAAACTAAGAAATATCGTTTATTTATTTGGTTAAATGATACTAATGATAGTTCTAATGATTTAGAACAAGGTGCTACATTTAAGGGTACTATTCATATTGATTTACCAGGTACTGAAGGAAAAATTCATGGTGTTGTAGAATAATATTTATAAACTCACTATTATGTGGGTTTTTCTTATGCCACTTCAATCATAAACAAGTTTATGTTTTCCGTGGTATGAGGAAGCCTCTAAAGAGAGTCTTCCGGCTCTACAACATCTAGTGGGGAGTAAAAAATAACGATTTTGACTTTCTGGTGGG
>OIYS01001146.1_pt1 | contig 14605 bp, 14 predicted proteins | sample 1588271 | NCBI WGS metagenome assembly OIYS01 (sample SAMN03283286) | human gut metagenome | biome: human-associated habitat; material: feces | host: Homo sapiens | place: Peru | collected 2012
AATGGTACTAAATTAAGATTAAAAGGTAAAGGAATAGATAGTGATATTAATAATAGAAAAGGTGATATGTATGTTATTATTAATGTTGTAATACCTTCGAAGATTAATAGAAAACAAAAAGAACTATTTAAATTATTATCAGAAACAGAGTTAGATGATGATATTGAATTTACTAAATATAATAAAAAATTAAAGGACTAGGAATGGTTCTTTAATTTGCTTTTTAGTGGAAATATCTTGCTTTATTAATAAAAAGTGATATAATATTGGGTATATAGGAGGGAATTATGGCTAAAAGAATAAATCAAAGACTAGCAAGTGCTTTACTAGCAGCATCTATATTATTTACTATGTCATCTTGTTCGTCTAAAAATAATAATAAAGATAATAAAAATAATGATGATAATCAAGATAGAAATGTTGAAGATAATATAGTAGATGATTCAAATAAAACAGAAGAAAATAATACTATCATAGAAATAAGTCGTTTTGCATATTTGACTTGTGATACACCTCTTTATAATGAGAAGGCTGAAGAGATAGATTACATAAATAAATATCAAAAAATATCTATAGTAGGGGAATATAATACATATACAGAAATATGTTATTATAGAAGTGAAAATGATGTAGTACATGGATATATTCCTATTGATATATATGAGAGATTACCAAGCGTGTTTGTAGAAGTAGATATTAGTGATAAGATAGTAAATGTATACAAAGATAATGATGATTATTGTTTAGCAAAAGCAGAAACTAGTGATGATGTACAAAATAGAGAAGGATACTTTGATGTTGAGTATAAAGAGTTTGATACTTATTTGGATGATGTTCATACAGATTTTTGGGTACAACTAAATAATGATACTGGTTTTTGTAATGCTTCTTATGATGAAAGTCAAAAAGATAACATATATTTATCATATGAATCTGCTAAAGAGGTTTATGAAAGAGTTAATCCTGGTACTAAAGTATTAATACATAAATAAAAAAGAACACTAAGTTCTTTTTTTCTTATCTATATCTTTTCATTCTAAAAGGTTTATCATAGATATCATATCCAAGTTCACTTATTCTTCTTACAACAAAAGTAAGAAGTCTATAATTTTTTAACTGGTCTTCTTTTCCCATTTGAATAAGAATATCGTCGTAGGCTTTAGCCCAAGTTAACTTATTTGGATTCTTATAATCAATAATAGCATGGGTAACCTCATTTACCTCATCAAAAATATCATCTGGTATAACGTATGAACCAGGTTCTTTATCGTTTTTCATATTATATTAGCCCTCCTGTAATTTTATTATAATACCTAATTATGTTTAAATCTGTAACCAATTTGGTTACAAACTAAGCAAAACAATAATACCTTTTTAGTCTTTTTGTAACAGAAAATTATAATTCTTTTTTAACTTTTTCATTGATGGGAATACTTCTAAAGAACTTGACAATAATATCTCTTACTTCATCATATCTATCATTCATAAATAAATCGTGAGTTAGAGAATGAAGTTCAATTAAAGTAACACTTTTAGATTTAATATTATCATAGACATATTGTACAGAATCAACAGGTACAATGTCATCTTTTTCACCATGTAATATTAAAGTAGGACAAGTAATATCTTTAATATCTTTAGTATGCTCTTCAACTAATTTCATAAACTCTTTAATAGTAGGAGCAGGTATTTTAAATATTCTAGATAGTACTTCTTCGGGAGCATAATTCTTAAATAGATTAGGTAATTTCTTAATACTTTCAATTACATCTACTTTATCTCCTTTGAATGCTAAGTAATGAAATGCAGGAGCAGCAAGAACAAGTTTTTTAACTTCTTTATATTTACTTGCTAGGTGTGAAGCAATAACTCCTCCCATACTATGACCAATAACATAAACTTCTTTGTAATTGGCATTAATAATCTTTTCGATTTCATCTTCTGCCTTTTTAATCCAATCTTCTCTAGTAACTTTATCTATTATCATTCTTTCGTGTCCTGGCAAGGTAAAAGTAAAAACATCAAATGAATTATATAACTCTAAATCATTACCAAGACTGTTATAATCATAATTGCCACCAGCAAAACCATGTATTAAAAGAATTGCTTTTTTAAATATTTTAATATTCATAATTTCTCTCCTTTACTATATTCTACCATACAATTATGATATTTCAAATACTTAAATTTAAATATTTATAAGGAATGACAATATTATAATCACCATAATAGTAAGGAGCAACTTGATATCTATCAAAATATATTATTAATCCATCATTAGATAAGTTAAATCTTTGATAGTTTTCTTTATCAGGAGAAGTACCCTCAAGCATCATACTATTAACTATTTTATTTTTAAATAAATCATTATTATTAAAATAATTTCTTGAATAATTGGATAATTTATTTAGTATATTTTTATCTTCTTTAATAAGATTATCAATAGTTATAAAATTATTACTTTTTGTATTATAATTAATAGTTTTAATTTCATAATTTGGATGAGCACCTCCAGTAAAGTAAGAAATATATAGTACTATAGATATATAACTTTTATACTTATATTCTTTGTAGGAGATAATTAAGAAGTAATAGTTATCAATGTTATCTTTTAAATAATAGTTAATAGTGGTACTGATTTTTTTGTTTAATTTTTTATATTTATATAATGGATATTTAACATTGATTTCTATATCAGTTTTATTATTGTAAATTCTTTTTTCATTATTATTATCATTTTTTAAATAAGTAAGTATTAATAATACTATACTAAGTATTATTAATAACAATATTAGTTTTTTCTTCATATTAAATATTATGTAAAATAAATATATTTAAGTATATATTATTTAGGTAGACAATTTTAAATTGTTGATATTTTCTATGACAAATAGGAACTTTTTTGTTATAATGTTAGTAGTGGAGGTGCTAATATGTCTGAGAGAGAATTAGATTCTAGTATAAATAATTATATTGAAACAAGACTATCTAAAAATTATGTAAAACAATTACAGTGGGATATGGCTATTGGACTTCAAGAAGTTGATAATCTAAAACCATCTAAGTATTTGGAAAAATTGTTACAAGAAAATGTGACAGGTGAAAAATCAATTTATGAAGTTGAACATGAATTAAAACAATATTATGTAGAAAAGGATAAAACTGATAAAACAATTCAAGATGAGTTTGAGTGTGATATTGTTTCTACTAGAATAGTTCAATTGTTAAATGAAGATAATTTTGAACTATCAGTAGACTATATAAAATATATTCATAGATATTTGTTTAAAGATGTTTATGAATTTGCAGGAGAGTTTAGAAAGGTAGATTTTTCTAAACATGAGAAAATTTTAAATAATGATTCAGTTGCATATGGTGATTGTAAGTTGTTAAAACAATCTTTAGATTATGATATATCATTAGAAAAAAATAAGAACTATGAAGAAATGAATATAGTTGATGTAATTAATAATGTAACTGAGTTTTCTTCAAGTATATGGCAAATACATCCTTTTAGAGAAGGCAATACTAGAACTACAGCAGTATTTATAGAAAAGTATTTAGTATCACTTGGGTATGATGTGGATAACACTATGTTTAAGGAAAAATCGGTTTATTATAGAAATGCATTAGTAAGAAGTAATTATTTTAATAATTATTTAAATATAAAACAAAATAATAGTTTTTTAATCAAGTTTTATGAAAACTTATTATTAGGTAAAAATAATAATTTACATTCAAGAGATTTAATTGTAGAAGAATTATTTATAAAGTAAATTAATATTGAGTAAAAATCTTGACTATATTAACATAATATGTTAATATATGTAGCGGGAGGACATAATTTGCAGATAATAGAAAGTAGTAAGTATAAAAGAGACTTTAAGAAATTAAAAAAGTATATTTAGTAATATGAAAGAACTACTTTCTAATGATTTGTGTAAAATATATGGCATAGAAAAAAAGAAAGGTAACTTAAAAGAAATATATACTGCTGAAGTTAATAAGAAAATTAGAATGTATATTCATCCAGTAGGAGAATATCCATATGATTTAGAACAAATAGAAATAGTGGAGTTAATAGAAATAGATGACAAGCACTATGGGGAGGGATAATTATGGGAAATGGAATAGGACCTTTTTTGAAGAGATATATGGAATATTATAATGTATCAGGAGTTGATTTTGCAGATAGTCTTGGTATTACTCCTAAACATTTAAGTGAGATAATAAATAAAAATATTGATATAAGTGATGAATTAATGCTAGCAATTAGTTTGATTACAGATTTAGACATTTCCTATATAATTAAGTTAGAAAATAATAAAAAATTAGTAAGATATATAAAGAGTGTTTTCAAGGAAGATGAAAATGTTAAAAAATATTTAGATAGTTTTTACTTTAACGATTTAGTAAAAAATAATTGGTTAACTCCTACTCATAAAGAAGATGTTTATAGTAATGCTATTGATTTACTTAAGTTCTTTAGAGTAAGAAACTTTGAAATATTAAATGAAAGAAAAAATAATATTTTATATAAAAAAAGTGATACTGCTGATAGTAATAAAGTTTTACTTTGGATAGCAAGATGTGATAGTATTGCTAGAATGCAGGAACCGAGTGATTTTAAAATGATTAATATTAGTGATATTTTAGATTTTCTTAAAGAGGAAAGAAATAAAAAAATAGATATTAATAATATGATTAAGTATTTTAATTCTAAAGGTTTATATTTAGTTATTACTGATGCTTTAAAGGGTACAAAAATAAGAGGGTGTAGTAAGGTTAAAAGGGATAAACCCGCTATCTACATGACGACATTATATAAAGATAAAGCATCTTTCTACTATGCACTATATCATGAAATTGGTCATATTAAAAAACATTATAGTAAAGCAAAAAATAAGTATATTGTTGATGGAGAAAATGATTTAGAGAAGGAAGCAGATTTGTTTGCTTTAGAAAATATGATTCCATCTAATTTATGGAATGAAATAACATCTTCTAGTGAGATGAAAGATATTAGTTTAAAAATAAGTAAAGAATATAATATACCAATGTGTTTTATTGTAAGTAGATTAGCAAAAGAAAACTATATATCTTATAGAAGTAATTTTTATAACCAATATATAGAAAAAATATAATATTTAAGTATATATTATTTGCTTTTATATGATAGATGTTACTGACATTCTATTTAGAGACAATATATATCATATTGGCTCTAAATAGCACTCTAAGACCTTAGACTTAGAGTGAAATAAAAATAACAAAAAGTAGTTGACAATCATAGTTTTTTAGCATATAATATGGTTATATTAAAACAAAGGAAAGAGACGGTATAGTAAAATAGTTATAGAGAACTAATGGTTGGTGGAAATTAGTATGATGGTTACTATATGAATCACTCTTGATGTGTTTTTCTGAAATAATATTTAGGAAAGACCGGAAGATATTCCGTTATCAAGTATAAGTGCACTTATGTGAAATAGGGTGGTACCGCGGTATATTCGTCCCTATGCGTAGGTGTCTTTTTTTGTTTTAGAAGTAAAAAAGTAAGAAAGAAGGAGAGAAAGATGAATTATAAAGATACATTATTAATGCCTGAGACAAGTTTTCAGATGAGAGGTAATTTACCAGAGAATGAAAAATTACAAAGAGAAAAATGGGAAGAAATGGATCTATATAATAAAATAAGAGAGAAAAACAAAGGAAAAACTCCATTTATTTTACATGATGGTCCACCATATGCTAATGGAGAAATTCATATAGGTCATGCTATGAACAAGATTTTGAAAGATTTTGTAAATAGATATAAAATGATGAGTGGATATGATATGATATATATTCCAGGTTGGGATACTCACGGACTTCCAATTGAGCAAGCCGTTACCAATAGTGGAGTAGATAGAAAAAGTATGGGTAAAGCAGAGTTTAGAGAACTATGCGAAAAATATGCATATGAACAAATTGAAAAACAAATGAAAGGTTTTAAAGAATTAAATGTATTAGGAGATTTTGAACACCCATATATAACATTACAAAAGGAATTAGAAGCAAGACAAATAGAAGTATTTGCAGAAATGGCAAAGAAAGGTTTAATATTTAAAGGATTAAAGCCAGTATATTGGAGTCCATCATCAGAGTCTGCTCTTGCTGAGGCTGAAATAGAATATCATGATAGAAAAGACCCATCAATATATGTTGCTTTTCCAGTAGTAGAAGGAAATGATACTGTAAATGTAGGTGATAATCTAGTAATATGGACTACTACACCATGGACTCTTCCATGTAATACAGGAATTGCTATTAGTGAAAAGTTTGATTATGTTAAAGTATTAGTTAACGATAAGAATTATATCGTTGCTAATGAATTATTAGATTCACTTGCTAAAGAGTTTGGTTGGGAAAACTATGAAGTAAAAGAAGTATTCTCTGGAGATAAGTTTAGAGGAGTAAAATATAAACATGTCTTTATGGATAGGGTATCACCAGTAATTGATGGCTTTCATGTAACACTAGATGCTGGTACTGGACTTGTACATATGGCCCCTATGTATGGAGCAGATGACTTTATTATAGGTAAAGAATATGGTCTAGAAATGATTAATGGTATTGATGACCAAGGTGTTTTAAATGAGTTATCAGGAGAGTTTAATGGTTTATTTTTTGAGGATGCTAATAAGGCTGTAACTGTTAAATTAGATGAACTTGGAGTACTTTTAAAATTAAAGTTTATTACACACTCATATCCACATGACTGGAGAACAAAGAAGCCAATAGTATTTAGAGCAACAAAACAATGGTTCTGTAGTATAGATAAAATAAGAGATGACTTGTTAAATGAACTTGAAAATAATGTAAAGTTTCATACAGAGTGGGGTAAGAAAAGACTATACAATATGATTCATGATAGAGGAGATTGGTGTATTTCTAGACAAAGAGTATGGGGAGTACCTATTCCAATATTCTATAATGAAGATGGTAGTGAAATTGTTGATTATGATGTTATGATGCATGTAGCGGATTTATTTAGAGAGTATGGCTCTAATGTTTGGTTTGAAAGAGAAGCAAAGGAACTTCTACCAGAAGGATATACAAATCCTGCTAGTCCAAATGGTAACTTTACTAAAGAAGAAGATATTATGGATGTATGGTTTGATTCAGGTTCTACTTGGAATGGAGTATTAATAGAGCAAGGTCTTCCATATCCTGCTGATATGTATCTAGAGGGTTCTGACCAATATCGTGGTTGGTTTAATAGTTCTTTAATCTGTGGAGTAGCAGTAACTGGTAAGGCTCCATATAAAGAACTTGTATCTCATGGATTTACTTTAGATGGTAATGGTAATAAAATGAGTAAGAGTCTAGGTAATGTAATAGCACCTGGTGATATGGTAAGATTACATGGTTCTGATATTTTAAGATTATGGGTTGCTTCAACTGACTATACAGAAGATGTTAGAATTAGTGATGATTTGATTAAGCAAGTAAAAGAAAGTTATCGTAAGATAAGGAATACTTATAAGTTTATGCTTGGTAACTTGAAAGGTTTTGATTATAATAAGGATAGTGTAAAGTATGAAGATATGCCTTATTATGATAAATATATGATGAATGAACTTAATAGATTTACTAAGAATATTTTAGAGGAATATAATAATTATAATTTCCAAAATGTATATAAATTAGTAAATAATTTTGTATCATTTACATTATCTAATTTCTATTTAGATTTTACTAAGGATATTCTATATATTGAAAAAGAGGATTCTTTAGTTAGAAGAAGTGTTCAAACAGTACTTTATAATATTTTAAATAATGAGGTAAGATTACTTGCTCCTATCCTTCCATATACTAGTGAAGAGGTATATAGTTTATTGGATTCTAAGTTAGAGTCTGTACATTTAGAAGATATGCCAGAGGCAGTAGAATACTCTGATAGTAGTGAAATAGAGGAATTATTTGATTTATTCTTTGAACTTAAAGATAAGGTTTATAAGAAACTAGAGGAAGCAAGAAATGATAAGTTAATTGGATCTGCTCTTGAGGCTGTAGTTAAGATTAATTTAGATGAAAAGTATAATATGGTTAAAGAGAAATTAGGTTCTTGTTTACATCAATTATTTATTGTTTCTAAGGTAGAATATACTACTCAAGGTGAAGAGGTAGTAATTGAGAAGAGTACTGGAGAGAAATGTAATAGATGTTGGAATTATGTTGATCATTTAAATGGGGACATTTGTGATAGATGTAATAGTATTGTAAATAATAAATAGAAAAATATCACTTCAAATGAAGTGGTGTTTTCTTTGGCCCCTTAAGCCAAAAGTATTTGTCTTTCGGGGTATGATGAAGCCTATTTTAGTCTTCATCATAAATAATTATGGTAAAGAAAAAGTATCACTTTAAATAAAGTGATACTTATAATATTCCATGGGTTTCATCTTCTACTTCAATTAGTTTAAGTATTTCGTTAGTAGTAGTAAATCCTGCGACTACTTTGAATAAGCCATCTTGTAACATTGTAATAACATCTCTACTATAAACAAGACTTCTAAGTTCGTCTTTTCTTATACCAGCACTTATGGCATCTCTAACTTCTTGATTAATTAGAAGTACTTCTTGAATGGCAATTCTACCTTTATATCCATGATTACAATAGTTACAACCATTTGGATTAGCATCAAATATTTCATTAATATCAAGTCCTAGTACGGCTTTGAAAAGATTCTTTTCGGTTACAGTGACTGCTCTTTTTTGTTTACAATGATCACATAGTTTAACTGCTAGTTTTTGTGATACGATACCTGTAAGAGCAGATGCAAGTAGATATCTTTCAACATCCATATCAAGTAATCTTTCAATGGTATTAAGAGAGTTATTTGTATGTATGGTAGATAATACTAGGTGTCCTGTGATAGAGGCTCTAACTGCTATTTGGGCTGTTTCTGAGTCTCTTATCTCACCAATCATAATAACATTAGGGTCTTGTCTTAAGATACTTCTAAGTACTGTTGCAAAGTCAAGACCAATATCACTATTAACTTGTACTTGGTTAACACCTTTAATATCCATTTCTACAGGGTCTTCTACTGTTATTAGGTTAGTTCCTTCAACATTAAGTTTTTGTAAGAATGAATATAGGGTAGTTGATTTACCAGTACCAGTAGCACCAGTAACAAGTATAATACCATTAGGGAAACTAAGCATCTTTAATACTTTATTATAATTGGTTTCATTAAAGTATAAATATTCAATACCTTTTAGGCTCATAGAATAATCCATAACTCTTATAACGATTTTTTCACCTTTTTTAGTAGGTAGTGAAGATACTCTGAGGTCTAAATCTTTTCCATTTAGGTTATCTTTAATGGCACCATCTTGTGGAAGTCTAGTTTCAGTAATATTCATACCAGCCATAATTTTTATTCTTGTTGTGACATTCTGTTTGATATCAAGTGGTAGAAAGGCATAATTTCGAAGTTCTCCATCTATTCTAAATCTAACTAAAATACCATCATCAGTAGGGTCAAAGTGTAAATCACTTGCTCCAGAGTCAATAGCGGTAATAATTAGAGTATTAACGGCATTAACAACGGGCATCTTAGTAAAATCAGTATTATTAATAAGATGATAATTGTTTTTCTTAATAACAGGTTTAGCTGCTCCTATTAAATGGGTAGATTCATTTTGATTATTATTAACTTGATTATTAGCACCTTGGTTATTTGAATTTTTATTATTATTCTGATTGTTAGTGCTAGTAGAATTATTATTACTAGTTTGGTTATTATTTTGTTTATTGTTTTGGTTGCTATTAGCTTGATTATTTTTAGGAAAATTATTATTAAGATTCCAATTACTACTAGGAGTTCTACTATTAAGACTATTATTTAAATTATTATTAGAATTAGTTTTTTGATTAGGATTAGTAGTTTCCTCCTGCATTTTTTGTTTGTCTTTCTTACTAGCCATCTTTTTCCCTCTTTTCTTTTTCTTCTTACTTGCTTTTATTCTATTAATATTATATAATATAATTAGTTAAATAGCAAGAGTAAAATAGTAAAGGAGATAATTTTATGAGAATTAATAGGAAAGGTTTTATGTTAGCAGAAGTAGTAGTAGTTTCTGTTATAGTATGTGTCTGTTTAGTGACTTTAGCAACTGGTATAGCAAGGGTATCTAAAGCATATGATACAAGAAATAGATATTATGATGTTAATGCTTTATATATGGCTGAAAAGGCTAATTTATATTTAATTGAGGATGGTAATATTAATAATTTAATCAATAATGGTTCTTCCATAAAAGTAAATAATGATAACCTTAATAATATAATTAGCTTTTATAAAAGTGCTGATTCTGGTAGTACAACAAATATTTATTTTTCTAAATATGGTAAAAGTAATATAGAAAACTTAAAAGGAGCAGGTGACAAACAAACATATAAAGATTTTATAGATTATTTGGGTGGTCATTTAGATTTTGATGATGAAGATAAAGATTATACATATATATTAGTTTCTGAAATATGTAATTCAGAGAATGACTGCTACTACTATGGGTTAAAGGTGAAATAATATGAAAAGATTAAATAGAAAAGGATATTTAACAATAGAAATAATACTTGGTGCTACGATTGCTTTTGCTATAGCATTCTTTTTAATGGAAATAACTACTAAAATGGTAAGTGATACAGAAGATACTTATCGTGATACAGAAGTTGCTACAGATAGTGCTTTAATCATAAGTGGAGTAAAGGATCAAATAGAAAATAGAGTAAATGATAATGGTGGGAATCTTAAAATTACGAGTATTTCTTGTGACAATAATGTTTGTATTATTAAATATAATGATAATAACGATGGTGAATTATCTATTAATGGTAGTAAAGTTGTCTTTAAAGTTAACAATGTAACACAATATTATAAACAATTAGATAATAGTTTAACTGATATTAAATTGACTAGTAGTTTTAATAGTGAAATAAATGATGATAATAAGAGTAATGTTTATTTTAAAGTTACGGGTAAAAATATATTTTTAGATAAAGATTATAGCATTGTTATACCAATTGATAATATGGAAATAGTAGAACCTGAAAAACCAAAAGAACCTGATTTTGAAGATCCTAATGATCCTCCTAGTGAACCAGAAGATCCGAATTCTTTAGTTATAAGCTGTCCTACTAAAAATCCTGGAGGTAATCTTCCTAGTCTTTATACTGATGCTGATGTTAATAATAATGATTGGACTAATACCTATGGAACAGGTAAAGTTAGTATAACAGTTACTGCTACTAGTGGAAAAATTGTTAAAGTTTATTATTTTAACTATTCTAGATATCAAGATAATTATGTTAATTCTCCAGTTGTTCTTAAAAATGATCAGGATGCTCCAACTGATGCTTCAGCAACATTTAAAATTGAAGATGCTGACACTAATACGATTAGAGTTTTTGCTGTTGATACAAATAATAATACGGTATCTAAGGAATGTGTTACGAATGTTGATACTATAGAACCATATACTCCTACTATTCATTTGATGAAGGATACAAAAGGTTATTATGCAAATTTTAAAACTTCTGGTAAGCCTGATTATATTTCTCTTACAGAAAATACTTGCTGTTATGTTGTATATGGTGATGGAGCAAGAATTTGCAAGGACATTACTATTACTGATACAAGTGATACAGAATGTTATATTAAATATAGTACCTCCTCTGAAGATGGATTTAGAGGCTGGTGTGATGATAAACTAGGTAATACTAAAAGGGATGGCTTAAGTGAATGGTATTCTTATAAATGGGTTTTTTATAAAAATAATACATATGTTGGAACCTGTGATAGTAAGTTAAGTAAAAGTTTGACGGATACAAAATGGATAAATACGGGAACAGGATGTAGTGGCAATGTTTCTTATGATAAAATGGAATTTACTGCTACTGATGTTGCTGGTAATGTGTCTCCTAAATTGACTTTTTATAGAAATAGATAGAATGATTATGTTAGGCAATATATTTTGTTTTGGTTGTAGGGATGAATATTAAAATAAGATTATTACTAAATTATATATTTTTATATTTTCTTCTGAATGTTAAATTTATTTTACTAATGTAATTTATCTTTCAGGTCATAATAAATTAATGCTTATCTTATCAATAATAAAATATAAGATAAAATACATATTTTAGTCGTAAGAATTGAGGGTGAAATGATATGAAAAGATTAAATAAAAAAGGATATTTAACAATAGAAATAATATTAGGAGCTACTATTGCTTTTGCTATAGCATTCTTTTTAATGGAAATAACTACTAAAATGGTAAGTGATACAGAAGATACTTATCGTGATACTGTAGTTACTACTGATAGTGCATTAATAATAAGTGGTATTAAAGATAATATTGAAAATAATAAAGATGGTATAAATAAAGTTAAATGTACTAATAATAAATGTACTATTAGTTATAATGATAAAAATACTGGTGTTTTAGTATTAAATCTAGATGATAAAACTATACATTATGAAATGACAAAACCAGGTGATAGTAATAAATATGATGTCTATGATAGAAAATTAGATAGTAGTTTAAGTGATGTCACTCTAAGTAGTAGTATTAGTGGAGAAGTAACAATAGACTCTAATATATATTTTAAAATTAGTGGTAAGAATATATATACTAAAAAAGTATATAACATTATTATTCCTATAGATAATTTAAAAAAAGATGATGTTTGTAATATTCCATCGGTAGGTGGTTCTGTAAGATTAGTAGATTATATTAAAGACTTATACTCAAGAGGTGAGAAAAAAGTAGTAACAAATAATGGAATAGAATATAACACAGTAGAATGTTTAGGACTTATAAATGATAGATTAGGTGGGACTACTACGGATTATGATGATGGAAATATAAGATATTATGGAGAAAACCCAAATAATTATATATATTTTAATTGTGATGATTATTCTAATCAAACAGATTCTACTTGTGAAAAATGAAGAATAATAGGTGTGTTTGATGATAAAGTAAAGATAATGAGAAATAGTAGTATAGGAGACTATTCTTTTGATAATAGTAATAGCTTACCATTGGGAATGGGTTCAAGTAATTGGGCAACTTCGAGATTGATGAAAATGTTAAATGCTGTTTCAGGTACAGCAGGGTTAGGAGATGGATTATATTGGAATAGGCAAAAAGGAACTTGTTATACAACTACAAATTTTCAAATAGAGGTTGCTAATCAGACGACAACTTGTGATATGTCTACTATTGGTCTTAAAAATGATGTGACAAAGTCAAAAATATCTGAAGCAACATATTATTTAAGGGGCGAAGATGGTGAAGCTGGTGGTAGTCTTTTTGCTAATCAGATGTATCAAGTTGAAAGAACAACTGGTAGGGTTTATTCTGGAAGACCAACAACTTGGGTAGGAAAAATTGCTTTACCTTATCCAAGTGATTATGCATATGCAATAGATTTTAATAAAAGTACGGGAAGTATGAATTCCTATGGGGATGTAGGTATTTTTAGATATAATTGGATGCGTCAAATTCTGGTTGGAACTGCTGTAGCAGATGGAGGATACAAAGCATGGCTTTTAACACCAAATCCAAATAATGGAGAAGGAATGTGGTTTATTTCTTCTTGGGGTTCAATATGGCATCCAGATTTATATCCTTGTTCTAATGCTGCTGTTGTGCCAACACTTTATTTAGATTCTTGGACTGGAATATATGATGGAAATGGTACTTCTGATAATCCATACAAGTTGCCTACACCTTAATAAAATTAAAACTTAATTATAAATATAATTCGACAAAATATATAAATAAATAGGTATATACTATTATTGGTGATGAGATGAAAAATAAACTAAAGAAAATAGTAATGCCTATTTTTTTATCTGTATTATGTGGATTTTTATGTGGTAGATTAATGTTTAGTGTATATGAAGAAAAGGGGAGTACTGTGTTAGATGCTAATATAATATATTTACTGGAAGATACAACTTATAATAATTATGAAGAAATGAAAGCAAGTACAATAAGTACAAATTATATATATTATGAAGATGATGGGAAATATAATGTAGTAGTGGCACTTACTAGAAATTATGATAATATAGAAAAAATAAAGGAAACATATAATAAAGAATTAAAAATAAATAAGTATTTAATTAATGATAAAGAAATAATAAATAAAATAGAAGAGTATGATAATAAGTTAAGTGAAACAGATGATAAGGAAGAAATAAAAAAAATAATAATAAATATGATAAATGTTTATAAAGATAAAGATGATGTAAAAATGGCTAAAATTAGTTGACTTTTTAGATATTTTAATATAAAATTATATATGTAGCAACGGAGTAGTACTCAAGAGGCTGAAGAGGTGCCCCTGCTAAGGGTATAGAGTGGGAAACTGCTGCGAGGGTTCAAATCCCTCCTACTCCGCCATAATAGAAAGTAAAAAATCTTGATTTCTTACAATAGATATTAAGATTTTTTTATTTGGATATCTATAAGTTAGAAAGTTTACACGTATAATATAATTATGTGATTTTTTCACATATATTAGAAACTCTTTTCTTTT
>OIYS01001149.1_pt1 | contig 14572 bp, 15 predicted proteins | sample 1588271 | NCBI WGS metagenome assembly OIYS01 (sample SAMN03283286) | human gut metagenome | biome: human-associated habitat; material: feces | host: Homo sapiens | place: Peru | collected 2012
ATATAGTAGTAATCTATATAGATAATAATCTAGCAGGTAATGATATTACTTCAGCAACTTTTAGCGGTAATATAAGTTCTGAAGCAGAACAAAAACCATCAGACTATGATGCTAACTTTGCAATAGAAACAGATGAAGAAAATGGAACTGCTACTATAACAAGATATTATGGTACAGATAAAGATGTAGTAATACCTAAAATGTTAAAAAAAGTAACTACAACAGCAGATGTAGTAACTAATCCAAGTGAAGAGGTAATATCCGCTTGTGAGGAGTACTTCATTAATAATCTTGGTGATACTTCAGAATCAATTGGTGATTATTGTAAAAATGGTGAAGATACTTATGGCAATACCTTAAGTAGTGATATTGAAAATAATTATTTCTTTCCATCAGATTTACAACAATTACAAAAGATAGGTTCTATAGACAATTTACAAATAACTTATTCTTCTGAAAAATATAGTATAACAACAATAGGAGAAGGTACATTTCTTGGGAAACAATTAACAAGTATAAGCTTGCCAGACTCAGTGACAGCGATAGAATATTATGCATTTTCTAAAAATCAATTAACAAGTATAGCAATACCAAACTCAGTAACAACAATAGTTGAATTGGCTTTTCCTAGCAATCAATTAACAAACATAGTCATACCTGATTCAGTAACAACAATAGGAGATTCTGCATTTGAAAATAATCAATTAACAAGTATAGTTATACCTGATTCAGTAACAACAATAGGAGATTCGGCATTTTCTAATAATCAATTAACAAGTATAGTTATACCAGATTCAGTAACAACAATAGATGGTTATGTATTTGAATATAATAATTTAAACTATGTATATTTTGAAAAAAAATCTTTGCTTAATACATATGCTAGTTATAATTTTTCTTCTTCAAATAGAACATATACTAATAGTAAGACAGGAATAACATATGTAGATAATCCTAATTTAAAAGTAATATATAATAACAATGGTAAAGCATGGGATTGGAATTTAATGGTAAATGGTCAGAGAAGTACATCATTTATAACAGGAACTACTACAAAAAGAATTGATGGGGATACAATCTATAATGCAGTAGAGGTTAAGACAGGAACACCATAAGTAATATATAGAACTATAAAGAAAATACTAAAACTATTCTTTACTTACTATAGTCTATATCCAAGTTAGGAAGCACTTCACCCCCAAATATAATACATATATAATAAAAAAAATAACATCTAAATATGTCGAAGTTATTTACAAAATATATAATTATTGATATACTTATAGTGAAAATAGGGAAGAGGAGAATATTATATGTTTGAGACACTTACGATAGATGTTACTAATGTCAAAAAAATATTAAACTGTTGTCCATACTATGATGATATTATCAATAGTGATATAATATATGAAGATGATATATCTATTGATATTATTGATTGGTATAGAGATTTAATATTCTCTTGTAATGGAGACTCTGAAGAAGATACAAAAAAAGTAAGAAACATAGATAGGTGTATGTATCTATATGTTAATGATAATAAATATAGAAAAGAAATAAAGAAAATATTCAACCCTAATTTATCTGATGATAAACTAATAAATAAAATACTTAGATATACCAATATATATGAAGATAATGAAATATTATATATAACAAGTACAAAATGGTTATAATACTACTTTGTTTTAATATTATCTAAATATAATTTATATACCTTATCATAATCAATAATATTAAATATATCTTCTAAATAATCCCTTCTTTTATTATAATGTTTTAAGTAATAAGAGTGTTCCCATACATCTATAGTCATAATAGGAGTAAATCCATAATAATATGGAGTATCCTGATTAGAAGTATTTATTATTCTAAGATTATTATTTTTATCAATTACTAAGAATGTATATCCACTACCTTTAACTTCCATTGCCATATCTATAAAAGTTTTTTTAAAGTTATCATAAGAAGTAAAATATTTATTAATTATATTAAGAAAAGGTACAGGAATATCTTTTTTTACATTAGTAAGTTCATAGAAGTATAAACTATGATTTAAATATCCTCCTAGATTATAAAGTATTTCATCTCTATCTTCCATAGGTAATATATCTATATTTTCTGCCAAATAGACAGGAGACTTATCATATTTATAATTATGTTTTTTTAAGTATTTATTTAAATTATCAGTATACCCATTATAATGAGCATTATAATGAAGATATAAAGTCTTATCATCTATATAAGGATCTAGACTATTATAATCCAAATCTATTTTTTTATATTCCATAGTATCACCAATATAATTATATTGATAATTCCCATAATTTACCACATTTATTTGATAATTACTCTAAGATATAATAATATAATTTAATCATGAAAGGAAGTGATATATGAATAGATAGAAAAAATATTAATTATATGTTATACTATATTTGGGAAGTGATAATATGCATAATATTGCTTTAGTAGAAGATGAAAAAGATTTAAATAATCTTATTCGAACATATCTAGAAAAAGAAGGTTATAATGTTACAAGTTATTATAGTGGAGAATCCGCTATCAAAGATAGTGACAAGGATTATCATTTATGGATTCTTGATATAATGCTAGGGGATGATATAAGTGGTTATGACATCATAAAAAAAATTAGAGAAAATAATAAAGATATTCCAGTAATATTTACCTCTGCTAGAGACAAAGATTTGGATAAGATAATTGGTTTAGAATTAGGAAGTGATGATTATATTACTAAACCTTATTCTCCTAAAGAATTAGTTCTTAGAGTTAATAATATAATTAGGAGAGTATATTCCAAAGAAAGACAAAAGATTACTTATAAAGATTATATTATTGATTTAGATAAAAGAATGGCTTTTCTAGGTGATGAAGACATAGGTCTTACTACCCTTGAGTTTGATTTGTTATATATGTTTGTAACAAATAGAGAAAAATCTTTCTCTAGAGATGATATTTTAAATAATATCTGGGGAGAAAACTATTTTGGTACAGATAGAGTAGTAGATGACCTAATTAGAAGACTAAGAAAGAAAATGCCTAAACTTGATATAAATACAATATATGGGTATGGATATAGACTATTATGAAAAAACTTACTCTTACTGAACAATTTTTACTTATATGTGTATCCATTATAATTATTGTCATAGTATCACTAGGAATGGTACTTCCAAAAACCCTTCTTCCTGTTTATGAAGAGAATTTGTATAACTATTTAAATCAGTCACTTAATTTACTAGAAAAACCCGAAAATAATAGGGTTGATAGTGAAGTTGCCTATATTTATATTGATAATGATAAGAATATTTATATATCTAATAATTTATCAGATGTTATAAATATAAAATCTACAAGTGAAATATTAAAGAATATAAATGATAGTGAAGGTAAGATTGTTAGAGGTAAAAAAGTTTATTATTATTATACTAGCAAGACTGATGTAATGACTAAAGTTGCTATTACTACTGATAGTTATATTAATTCTATGAAAAAGGAAATACTAAAAATAATCCTTGTAGTAGTAGGTATTACATTTATTATAATATCTTTACTAGTCCTAATATGGTCTAATAATCTAGTTAATAGAATAAAAAAATTAAAAGATAAAGTCGATAACATAAATAATGATAATTACGATCATAAAATGATTTATGATTATGATGATGAATTATATACCTTAGAGGTAGCAATAGAGAATATGCGAATATATTTGAAAGAACAAGAAGCCTATAAGAATCAAATGTATCAAAATATTTCTCATGATTTTAAAACTCCTATCACTGTTATGAAGTCCTATATTGAGGCTATGGAAGATGGTATAGAATCAAAAGAAAAAATAACTAAAGTACTAAAAGAACAATTAAATAAATTAGAGGTTAAAGTTCACTCCTTACTATATCTTAACAAACTAAATTATTTAAAAGAGGAAAAAGAAAAACTTAATGATACTTGTGATGTAAGTAAAGTCATATTTGCGTCAGTAGATAAGTTCAGTCCTTCCAGAAGCGATGTAAAGTTTTCTTTAGATATCGATAAAAAAAATACTATCTTTAGAGGTAGTTATGAAATGTGGGAAGCAATAATAGATAACATTCTTAATAATTTTATGAGATATGCTAAGAAATCAATTAAAATTACTGTTAAGAATAATAAAATTATACTATATAATGATGGTCCTAATATTGATAAAGATGTCTTAAACAACATTTTCACTCCCTACGAAAAAGGTGTAAAAGGTGTCTTTGGACTAGGACTTTCCATAGTAAAGAAAACACTAGGTCTTTTGAATTACGATATTAATATTGAAAATGTAAAGAATGGTGTTAAGTTTATAATCAGTTAAAGAATCCTAAAAATGGGATTCTTTTTTAATATAAAAAAAGAAGACTATGCTTCTTCTATTGCACTAGTAGGACAAGACTCCATAGCAGTATTAGCGTCTTCCACATCTTCTTCTTTAACAGGAGACTCTATTACTTTTGCAAGTCCATCATCATCAAAGTCAAAGACATTACTTGTAATACTTACACATTGTCCACATCCAATACATTTATCTTTATCAACTTTTAAATTCATTTATATCAATCCTTTCTATTTAATTATACCAAATTAAGAAAAAAAATCAATAATATCTTTTATTTCTATCAAAAATATGTTATTATATATATAGAATATAGAAGAGGTAATATTATGGAAAGTAGAATGGAAAAGTATTATAAAGAGAATCCTGAATATTATAAAAGAAGTAAAAGAAATGAATCTTTATATAAAGATGTATATAAAGATATGAATAGTTTAGAGAATCTACCAATACCAGATAATTCTAATGAAATTGATATAGATGGATTAAAGAAAATAATTTCTAGTAGAGATGAATATCGTAAATCTAAAGAAAAAGAAAAAACTTCTGTTAGAGATGAATCACTATCAGAAGATACTTCAAAAGAAGATAAAAGAAGAGTATATGATATTAATGTTCTACTAGAGACTGCTAAAAACGAAGTTAATAAAAGTAATGAAGTAGAAGGAAAAAAACTAATAAATGCAAACTTTTTAACTGACTTAGAAGATGCTCATATATCAGACAATAATACTAACAAAGAAGAAGATATTGCTAAAGAAGTAGAAAACAACAAAGAAGAAAATATTAGTACAGATTCCTTACCACTAGATATATTAGTAGACTTAAAAGGTAGTGATAATACCATAGTGACTGACCCAATAGTTAAAGATGAGGTTACAATGATAAAGAAAATAAAAGAAGGAGAAACCTTCTATAGTGGCTCGTTTAATTTTAGTAAGAAAGACTTTGCCGATGAAGAAGAAGACTTCTTTGACGAAAAACCACATAATGGATTAAAGATATTCTTCCTAATAATAGGCTTTATCTTACTAGCAGGTGTTATCTACTTAGCCGTTACCAAATATATATTAAAATAAAAAAAGAGTACCATCAATAATTAGTACTCTTTTAATATAAACTTATAATATGGCTGATATATCTTCTTAAGACCAACTAGGACTTAAGAAAACACTGTAAGAGAAAACAAGGCTTACAGTGCTAATAACAAAAAAATGGCGTCCCCGAGTGGATTCGAACCACCGACTTACGACTTAGGAGGTCGTTACTCTATCCAACTGAGTTACGAGGACACAAATAAATTATATCACATATTAATAAAAAAAGAAATCTATTTTAGATAAAAAAAGAGTCATTAAAAAAGCAACTCTTTAACATATAATAAAGATTAATATCTCTAAAAAGAACACTTGTTATCTATAGTAATAGTATAAGTTAAGAAAGTATCAATCTAATTTTGCTTATCAGCATCCTTACAAAGAGAATGTAAGATAAAAAAATACAGTTTAAAAAATATATAATTTGTGTTATACTTAAATAGAGGTATGATATGAAAAAGAGAAGTAAATTATTTATTCTTATTTTAATAATGGGAGTTCTATTCTACAGTGGTGATGATATTTATAAATATGCATATGGATTAATAAATATAGATAATAATAGTTATGATATTGATAATATTCCTTCATATGCTGGTAATAGTTATGTTATAGTTAATGATAACATTCCTAATTTTAAAGAAGAAGATTATACTACTACTAGTTTTGAAAAGTATGGCGAACTAGATTATTTAGGAAGATGTACCACCGCTACTAGTAATATTGGTATTGACCTAATGCCTACAGAAAAGAGAGGGTCTATTGGTATGATTAAACCTACAGGTTGGCATACTATTAAATATGACCATATTGATGGTAAGTATTTATATAATAGATGTCATCTAATTGGATATCAATTAACTGGTGAAAATGCTAATAAAAAGAACTTAATTACTTGTACTAGAAGTATGAATACCAAAGGAATGCTTCAGTTTGAGAATATGGTCGCCGATTATATAAAAAAGACTTCTAATCATGTCTTATATAGAGTCACTCCTGTTTTTGAAGGTGATAACCTACTGGCTACTGGTGTTCAAGTGGAGGCTTATTCTGTTGAAGATTCTGGTAAGGGAATTATGTTTAATGTATTTGTTTACAATATTGAAGATGGTATTATTATAGATTATAAAACTGGAGAAAGTAGGCTTGCTAGTTAATTTAAGTGCACTCTAAGCCTAGGTCTTAGAGTGTTAGTTAAAGCCTTATACATAAGTCTTTAACTAATAAATTATTTTAATGTTTATATATTTGTGTAAAAAATATGTAAAATTGTTATTTTTACTAAAAATGTTTTTCATTATATGATACACCAAAGAAAAATGTATTTTGAGGCTTTGAAATATGTTTTTCTTTTTATTTTGCCCTTTAAAAAAGTTTTTTAATAATTTGCATTCTATATTTATTTATGTTAAGGTGATTTAACAAAGGAGGAATGTATGAATAATAACTATTATAATGAAATAAAAAATGAACTATTAAATAATGAAGTATATAAAAGAGTAAAAGACTATTCTAAGAATAGAAATGAACTTAGTACTTATTATAATGTAGGTAAATTATTAATTAAGGCCCAAGGAGGAGAAGATAGAGCAAAGTATGGAGATGGTTTAATAAAGGAATATTCATTAAAGTTATCTCAAGAAATTGGAAAGAAATATAATATTACTACATTAAAGAGAATGCGACAATTTTACTTAATAATTGAAAAAGGTGCCGCAATGCGGCACCAATTAAGTTGGAGTCATTACAGAGAACTTTTACCAATAAAGGATATTAATGAAATCAATTATTATATTGAAACAACAATAAGTCGCAATTTAGCATATAGACAATTAAGAGAAAGAATCAAAAATAAAGAATATCAAAGATTAGATGATAATGTCAAACTAAAATTAATTAGTAAAGAAGAAATGAGTATTGGTGATACTATTAAAAATCCAATTATTATTAAAAATAATTTAGAAATAGATAGAGAAAACATAAGTGAAAAAATACTTCAAAGACTGATACTTGAAGATATACCTTCCTTCTTAGAAGAGTTAGGAGATGGCTACTCATTTATTAAAAACGAATACAAAATCAAAATAAATAACACTTACAATTATATAGATTTATTATTATTTAATTACATATATAATTCCTTTGTTGTTGTAGAATTAAAAGTAACTGAAGCAAGAAAAGAACATATAGGTCAGATACAAGTATATATGAATTACATAGATAAACATATTAAGGGTACCACCAACAATAAAACAATAGGAATAATCGTAGCTAGAAGAGATAATCATTATTATATAGAATACTCTAGTGATAAAAGAATATACACAAGAGATTATGAATTGATATAATATTATTTTATATATAAAAATAGAAAAAACTAGTATATTTAGATGAAATAATCCACATTTTTTGATATAATGATTATAGATTATAGAAGGAGGTCAATCATGGGATATATAATTGAAGCAAATAATCTAGAAAAAAGATATGGTAACTTTAAGGCATTAAATAATCTAAATATGCATATTGAAAAAGGAAGTATATATGGATTAGTAGGAAAAAATGGAGCAGGGAAGACAACATTAATTAGATTACTTTGTGGACTAGAAGAGCCTACTAGTGGGATATATTCTATTTATGGAGTATCAAATAAAGATAAAAATATAAACAAAGAAAGACAGAGAATAGGAGCAATTATTGAGTATCCATATTTATACTATAATATGAATGCTTATGATAATATAAAAGAAATATATAAAATAAAAGGAATAACTTCATACGAAGAAATAGATAACCTATTAGATAAAGTAGGCTTATTAAAAGAAAAAAATAAAAAAGTTAGAACATTCTCATTAGGAATGAAACAAAGATTAATGATAGCTTGTGCCTTAGTAGGTAATCCAGATTTATTAATATTAGATGAACCAATAAATGGATTAGACCCGGAAGGCATAATAGAAATAAGAAAATTAGTATTGGATTTAAATAAGAAGAGTAATATAACAATACTAATATCAAGTCATTATTTGGATGAATTATCAAAGATTGCTACTAATTACGGATTTATTAATAAAGGTCATATAATAGAAGAAGTAAGTTATGAAGAATTAAATAATAAAATAAGTGAAAAAACAATAATAAAAATAAAAGATATTACTAAGCTATCAAAATACTTAGATGATAATAGTATAAATTATGAAAAAACTGGTAAAGAAGAAATTACTATATATAATAAAATAAATATACCTAAATTTATAACAGAGCTAAATAATAATAAAATAGAAATAGAAGATATCAAAGAAGAAAAAGATACACTAGAAAATTATTTTCTAAAGTTACTAGGAGGAGAAAATGAATAAGTTAATAAAGTCAGAATTATTTAGAATAAAAAATAGTAATATTCTTCTTAGTTCCATAATAATAATATTTATAATAACTATCTTTCTTTGTATAACTCAGTATAATTATATTAAAACTGGTAGTGCAGAAGTAAGCTATGATATAATTTGGTTTTTCAGTGCCTTTATAGGATTCTTTACAGCAATTTTTACTAGCCTACATGTAGGTAGTGATTTTTCAGATAGAACTATTAACTATAAAATAATATCAGGTTATAGCAAGTCAAAAATATATTTATCATACCTAATTACTTGTATAATAGAAGGATTAATCTGTTTATTTACATATATGTTTATCATATTTGTCTTTGGTTTATTCTTCTTAAATCCAAGTAGTTTAAGTACTATAGAAATATTAAAATTATCTATCGAAGTTATTCTTCTTACAATATCATTTACTTCGTTATTCACTTTATTAGCAGTCCTATTTGCAGATAAAACATTAACTGTAGTAATATCTACAATTATAGTATTTGGTTTATCAGTTTTATCATTCCTAATGTTAGAACATTTAAAAGAATCAGAATATATAAATCAAACTATAATCTCAGATAATGGACCAGTACTAGAAATTACAAAAAATCCTAAATATCTCACAGGAGCTAAAAGAAAAGTATACGAAGTGACTAATGATATATTACCTTCATCTATTGCTTGGAGAATATCTGACTTAAGTATTATAGATAGAAATAATGCTATATATTATATGATTATATTTACATTTATTTGTAATTTAATAGGAATTAATATACTAAGTAAAAAACAACTTAGATAAATATTTGATAAGAAGACTATAGGCTTCTTATCACCTAATGAGATTACAAGCTCATTAGGAAATAAATAAAAATAACCTAAAGTAGATGCAATATTCTACTTTCTTTGATATAATATCTATATAAGGAAGGAAAGTGAAACTATGAATATATTCATAATATTAGTCATAATAGCATTTGCATATGTAATAATAAATCATATTCTAGATATAACATCAAAAGAAGAATCAGCCGAAGCCAAACTAAAAAAGAAAACAATTGAAACATATCTAGGACCAGAAGATATTCCAATGGATAGATATACTTTAACTTTTTTAATTAAAGGTACTAAAAAAAGTTTTGATGTAAGTTATGATAATTATCAAAAATATGAAGAACAAGAAGAAGGAATCTTATATCATAAAAGAAATAAGTTTGTAAGATTCGAAAAGAAAGATAAATAAAAAGTATTATAGATAATGTAATAATAGTTTATAAAAGAAAGTGATAAATATGAATAAAGAAGAAATATACAACTATTTAAAAGAAAACAATATCAAATATGAAATAGATGAACATAAAGCCGTATATAATATGGAAGAATTAAAAGATATAGTATTAAAGTATCCAGAAAGTGATGCCAAAAATATCTTTGTCAGAGATGATAAAAAAAGAAACTACTATCTAATAACTACTAAGGGAGATAAGAAAGTAGATTTAAAAGATTTTAAAAATAAATATAATACAAGAAGCCTAAGTTTTGCTAGTGAAACTGACTTAATGAATATATTAGGCTTAATACCAGGAGCAGTAACACCACTAGGGTTATTAAATGATAAAGATTTAAAAGTAGAGTTCTATTTAGATAGTTATTTTAAGGATAAGATAATTGGTGTACATCCTAATGATAATACTGCTACTGTATGGATGAGTAGTAGTGACTTAATAGAAATAATTAAAGAACATGGTAATAAAGTAAATATAATAGACTTGTAGGAGGACAATATGAAGAAGTTAAACTCTAATCACTTAAAAATAATAGCAATAATAGCTATGACAATAGATCATCTAGCAGATCTACTTTATCCTAATATGCAAAATAATATTGTACCTATAATATTACATGTTATTGGTAGATTGACTGCTCCTATAATGTTCTTCTTTATATGTGAAGGCTATTATTATACTAAGAATCTAAAAAAATATATAACAAGATTATTTATCTTTGCTATAATATCACACTTTGCTTATTGTTTTGCCTTTGGTATAAATTATATACCATTTATCACAGGTAATGTATTTAATCAAACTAGTATTATGTGGTCACTAGCTTGGTCAGTAGTAGCATTATATATAGCTAATGGTAATAATAAATTAAAAGAATATCAGAAATGGATATTAGTAATACTAATAAATATAATAGCTTTTCCTGCTGACTTTAGTTCAATAGCGGTAATGAGTATAATATCTATGTATTCTGCTAGAGGTAATTTAAATAAACAAATGAAAGCAATGATGTTATGGTTATCATTATATGCCTTAATATCCTTTATCTTTGTAAATAAAATATATGGAGTAATATCTTTGTTTGCAGTACTAGTATATCCTCTTTTAAAAGAATATAATGGAGAAAGAGGAAAAATAAAATGGTTAAAATGGTTCTTCTATCTATACTATCCATTACATTTAGTATTAATAGGAATATTAAGAATAATACTATATGGTAATATACCAATATTATTTAGTTAAATATAAAAAATATTAAGAAAGGTATAAACAATTTAAGGAGAAAGGTTTTACTTGTATAACAAAAAGAGGATTAGATTAATTTCTAATCCTCTATTAAAATAATTAATATTACAAATTATAATTCCTTTACAAGAGGGTTAAAACTTTCAATAGCGGCAACTAATTTAGGATGCCTAATAACAAAATGTATTGTTGGATTAGAATTTTTTGAAATAATGACATGATTATTTTTTAAAATAGTTATCGTTATATTTTTAAAAGTTTTATCCTTTTCAGTTAAGACATTATAATTCTTATTATTCTTAGCATATTCATTTGTTAATTTTAAATGTTCTATATATTCTTTATAAGTATAGTTAATTATTTTATCTATGAATAAATTGTTTAATGAAAGGGAAGGAGTATCATTCTTAAAATCATTTTCTTTAATAACATAAATATAATCAAATACTTTGTTCTTTTTAAGAATACTATTCATATATTTAAATTCATTATTTTTATATTTAATTATCTTATTAATTTCTTCTTTTGAAAGTTTATTTCTTTTTAAGATTTTAATTAATAATTCATCACTAATTGTAAATAGAGGTAATGAAGAAATATATCTTGTTCTATCACATACTATATTTTCATCTTTCTTTAAAAATAAATGGTATTCCTTTATATTGCTCTCTCTATAAATTTCCATAAGTGGTTTAGCTTTTTTAAGAAGTAAATCACTTTTTTCTTTATAGTATTCAATTTCATTTTTATTAGTAGTTAAATAATACATCCCCTTATTATGAAAACCATTTATACATTCTCCAGATAAAGCTGCTGCTGCTGATACATAGTTTAAATGATTATAAATATTATTTTTAAGATTACTTAAATAATAAGGAGATATTTGACCAGTCATATAAATAGGAATCCAACTTTCTAGACCAAGCATCATTTCATTAAAAGGCCTATCTAAGTTATGGATAATATTTAGATGATGTCCTTTTTTTAAACACATAGCAATAGCAAACATCCATTTTTTACCAAAATCTATATCTTTAGCCATATCTTCCATAGGCATATCACTGCACATAAATATATCTTCTTTAGATTTAGATAAAACAGTCCCTTTAAAAAAGTTTAGTTCACCTTGTTTCATTTCTTCAATACCATAATAATGTTTAGTTTTAGCTTTATAAAAAGGAATACTAGGAACTTTTAATTCATCAAATTTTATTACTTTTATATAATCATCTAGGTTAAATGAATCAAGATGATGTAAAAAATCAGATACCTGACTTTTAACAGGAACTATTTCACTAGTTAACCAATTAAATAAAGTACTATAGATTTTTTCATTTGATAAATCACTTTTTTTACATCCAATAATCATCATTAAATTATTTATATCATCTGGATTTTTATACCTATTTAAAATATAAGAACAAATTTTATTTGAAAATTCTATTGGATTAGATGGTTTAGCTTTACCATATCTAATTCTTGAAATATGCGAGGCATCAAATACAATATACTTTGACATTTCATGAGTATTTATGTTTAGTGATGTTATTAAAGTATTTAAATTATTACTAAATGTAGTATAGTCAAAGTCATCACTAGTTAATACACTATTAAAATCACTTACTATTTTATCAAAAGTATATTTATTTTTACCACTATCTTTAGCAATATTAAAAAGAGCATTAGTTAATTTGTTTAATTGTTCACTATTTTTTAATGGAGTTCTTTCACCACTTCTATATCTACTTATAACAGATTCAGATAGCCCAGATTCATTAGATAATTTTTTTGAAGAACAATCTAGTTCTTTCAAATATTTATTTAAAACTTCTTTAAAATTCACAAGTATCACTTCCTTAAACACTATTATACTATACTTTTAAAATAATAAAAATAGCTTTCCACTAAAAGCAATGATTTTTTAGACAAGTCTATTGTCCTACTAAAGATTTTAATTTATAATATAAAATAGAGAGGAGAAGTGAAATGATTAAGATTGGAAAATTAAATATTTCTAAAAAGAATCTAATTATAATAGGTATAGTAATTCTAATAGTAATAGGAGGTATTCTTTTACTACCCAGAGGTAATGGAAAAGGACTATTTTATAATCCAGATAAAAATATTAAAATAGTTAAATCAGAAGCAAGTAAAATAGAATTAGAAGACTATCAAACAAATGAGTTTTCTATTAAGAAACCAAAAGGATGGAAAGTAGATACATTAGGAGATTATATCCATTATACAATTAAAGTATATAATCCAGATAAACCACTTTATCAATTTTTCTTTAATCTGAAAACAGAAGGGTATAATAAATCAGAAGATGCCAAAAGATGGCAACAAAAATATTATCCAAATAATCCATTCGCAAAAACTAGTGTAATAGCTACTAAAGATACGGAAGGGTTTTATAAAATATTTAATGATATGGGACCTTTAAATAATACGGCTGCATTTACTTTCCCGGTTTTAACTGATTTTACTGTAAGTGAAAACTTAGGTAAAGGTAGTTTAGGTGGTGATATGCTTAGAGCAACTTTTAAAGATGTAAATGGAGAAGAAGGAGAGGGTATATTTACGGCTTATGTATACGATCCAGGACCATACTATGTTTATGAAAATATAATTTCAGGAAAACAAATAGATATACAATACTTAAATGTATATGATGCTATCTTTGTTACTGCCCCAAAAGATGAATTTATTGATTGGGAAGATATCTTAAATACTATTTGTTCTTCACTTAGTTTTACTGATACATTTATAAATGGATTTAATAATGAACAAGATGCCGTTATGAAAAATTTCCAGCAGATTAGAGCAATAGGTAATGAGATAAGTGATGGAATAATGGATTCATGGAATAAAAGAAATACATCTTTTGATATTATGAGTCAAAAGCAAAGCGATGCAACACTTGGATATGAAAGAGTATATGATACAGAGACTAATGAAATATATAAAGCCTATAATGGCTTTACTGATGATTATGATGGAAAAAGATATAAGTCTATAACAGATGATATGTACTTACAAAAGACAAGTGGATATATAGAAAAATAAATATAATACAGAAGGGAGAATAAAACATGATAAAAATAGGAAAATTAAATATTTCTAAAAAGAATCTTATTATAATAGGTATAGTAATTCTAATAGTAATAGGAGGTATTCTTTTACTACCCA
>OIYS01001150.1_pt1 | contig 14572 bp, 13 predicted proteins | sample 1588271 | NCBI WGS metagenome assembly OIYS01 (sample SAMN03283286) | human gut metagenome | biome: human-associated habitat; material: feces | host: Homo sapiens | place: Peru | collected 2012
TACACAACTTATTTTGGACATTATGAATATTGTGAAGAGAATAAATTGTGTGAAAAGGATGATAGTAAAAAGGTGTCTGATGAAAAGGAAAAAGAAGACTCAAAGAATAATGACGATACTGACTATGATGAGAATACACCAATAAAGCAATCTGTTGAAGATGCTAAAGCACCAGAGACAACCAAAGAAGAACAGAAAGAAGAAATCAAAACATTATATAAATATGAAAAAATAACACCATCCAAAATAAGTGATTGGTCAAAATGGTCAGATTGGGCAAAAACAACATGTACGTTTAGTGACATAACATGTAACGATGATGATGAAAATTGTCTATTAGAATTAAAAATCAAAAGAGAATCAAATGGAACGGTATGTTATAAATCATTAAGAAAAAGAACAAAAATATCATCAAGCTACAAAACAACAAGGTGGAGTACATATAATGATACAGAATTATTAAATAGTGGATGGAAATATACTGGCGAAACAAAGGAACAAAAATAATTATATATAAGGGGAGAGTAATATGGAAAAAGGAGAAATTTTAAACGTTGTATTTCACGAGGAACCATCAACTGGAGATGTTGTGGATTCATACATTTTTAGAAAGGGAGAAAATCCAATTCACGGAAGTGTAGACGATGGAGTGGATGCATGTAAAGAGCTAAGAAAGCAAAGACCAAATGACGCAGCAATAGAAGCATTCTTTGATAAAAAAGATGCAGGATTTAATATGAGATACATCTACCTTCTTAATTCAGAAGAATTTAATAAACATTATGAGTCATTTAAAACTAGTACTGAAAACCCACTATTTAGTGATGTTAATTCAAGAACTGATAGTAATAACAATCCACTAGATGCCGATGCAAATGATGATCCAATCGATAATGAAATAGATGACGATAATGATTATGATGATGATTATGATGACGATTATGATGATGATAATTACAGTAATAGATCCGGAAAAAGGAATAATCGCAAGAAGATTGCACTTATGGCCTTTTCATTTATAACAGTGGCTGCAGTAATTGCGACACTATCTTACACTATAAAGAAGGCAAAAGAAGCCATAGGAGATGAATATCCAACAGACGATTTAACAACTGTTCAGTCGTATGTAATAGATAATCCAACAAATAGACCATATGAGGAAGAAGAAACAACTGAAGAAAAAACAACAGAAGAAGAAACAACTAAGGAAAAGACAACAGAAGAAGAAAAATCAACTACTAATGAACCATCAACAGCACCAAGTACAACTAAAAGACGCCAAGAAGAAAGTAGTAATGATTATGACAGCGATGACTATGTCACAGAAGCTGCTCCAACAACATCTGGGCATTCTGAACAACACACTGAAGCAACTACAGATAAAGATTATGAAAATAATAATGGTGACATATACGAATATGAAGTACCATGGACTGATTCAGAAAACGATTCAAAAAACGATTCAGAAAATGATTATATCTTTTCTAACGATCCAGAAATGGTTAGAAAAAACTCAGAAGCTATTGCCGATTATATAATAGAACAAATGAGTAAACCAAGCAAAAGCGATGTCAAAGTCAAAACATTGACAAAATAAGACTTTTATGATATAATATGTGTACTTTGAAGGTGAAGGGGACCTTTGAACGTATAATTTTGGGGGGTTGAATATATGAATAGTACATATATATTTGAGTATTTAGATGAGAACGATTTTAGAAAAAAAGAAAGATCATTAAGAAAGTATAATATGTTAGCATATAAAAAACTAACATTTAACTATTATCCTGAATTAAGAAAAGGAAATTTTTTAGGAAAGCAATGTTCTTCTAATGAAAAAGAAAAAATTCTAAATTATGAGTTAAAATTACCAACAGATGATTTATTTTGTAAAGTTCATGGAGAAATAAAATTACATTACACAGTTTATACAGAAAAAAGAATCATCTTATTAACAAACATAACTCCAGAAGGAATTTTAGATGAAGGGCATAGAGCTGAGCTTTCAACCTATAAAGGAGTAATGATCTCTAATACCAATCCAGAAAAGGACATGTTCAAAATCAATTTACTAAATATGCTACAAAAATAGTTATATTTCTACGACAAGAAACGGTTGTAGAAATTTTTTTAAAAAAGTTATCATTTTTCCTTGCATGATAAAAAAAATTATGCTATTATTAAATAGCGATGGACCCTTAGCTCAGTTGGTTAGAGCATCCGGCTCATAACCGGGCGGTCACAGGTTCGAGTCCTGTAGGGTCCACCATTCATGCGAGTATGGTGGAATTGGCAGACACGCTAGACTTAGGATCTAGTGCCGCAAGGCTTGCAGGTTCAACTCCTGTTACTCGCACCACTAGTAAATCAGTTCGAACTATTCGAACTTTAAATACACTTTCAGTCTGAAATATGACTGATTTTTTATTGCTTGCAAACTCTTTGTAGATTCATTTGAAACTTTAAAAAGATAGAGTATAGTTGTATATAAATACATCACTTGCACAAGATTGATAGAATACTAGAATTTTTCATGATAATATAAAAACCACTTTCAATTTTTAATTTGAAAGTAGTTTTCTTTTTTTCATAACCTTGATTTTTACTAAATTCATAAGTATTTTATAAATCTTCAAATCTATCTTCTTTAATAATTTTCTTTGAATATAAATCTATTACAGTATCCATATATTTTCTTGCCTCTATCACTGTCAAAATAAAATGAATTAATCATGCTTATATATATTTTATACTTTGATTAGTAGTTAAAACTTAATTTTTTAGAATATTATCAATACAATATATGCTTAGTAAACAAAAACCTAATGTATCAATCAATTATCTACTATTGAATTTAATTGCTTATAAATATCATTATTTTTTATTAACTCATCATGTTTTCCAACACCTTCAATTTTACCATTATTTAAAACTATAAGACTATCTGCTGCTTTCATCAAATCTTTGTTATGAGTGATAACAATAAGTGTGTGATCACTTTTTAAATCATCCAATAAATTAACGATCTTATTAGTTGTATTTGGATCTAATGAAGACGTAACCTCATCCAGCAATATTATTTCTGAAGTTGTAAGAAGCGCTCTAGCTAAAGATAATAATTGTTTTTGGCCTCCACTTATATTTGTTGCATCTTCTTTTAGAATAGAATTATAACCATCTGGTAATGACATTATAAAATCATGTATTCCAACTCTTTTACAGGCATCAATCTGTCTTTTTCTATTAGAATCAATAAGTGACAAATTTGCTCGTATACTCATATTAAAAATAAAGGTTTTTTGATTCACAACACTAATGTTTGAATTATAAACTTCCTTAGAATATTCATAAATATTTAAATCATCTATTAATATTTTTCCCTTATCAGCTTTATACATTTTTAAAAGAAGATTAAATATAGTCGTTTTTCCAGCACCAGTTTTACCAACAATTGCAGTAACTTGATTTGGTTTAGCTACAAATGAAACATTTTTTAATATAGGTAGTTGATTATATTTAAATGAAATATTTTTAAATTCAACAAATCCAATAATATTATCATTATGAACTATACCATCTAATTTTAAAACATTATTACCATAATTAATTATTTCATCTATTCTATATAATGAAGTCGCTTCTTCCATAATTGACATATCAAAACTCATTATATTGTTGATTGCCTCCTTTGCTTTATCATAATATGAAATTAATAGTAAAAACACTGCAATTTTCATTTTGCCCTTAATAAGAGGAATTAGCAAAATAAAATATAATGCTATTTTACCCAAATCAATTATTAGTTCCACTAGTGTTTTTCCTGTAAAATAGTATTTTCTTTTCAAAAAATAACTTTCTTGCCATCTTTTTCTATAGCCATCTAATTTATTATTTAATTTATTTGAAATACCAAAACTTTTAATATCTTTGAGTCCAGTTAATACTTGTGATAGCATTCCTGTTATTTTATCAGCATAATTTTTTTGCTTTTTTAAATAATAAGCATTTTTATCATTACATCTTCTAGCAAAATTATAATATATAACATCTATTATGATTACATATATTGCTACCAAAATACTTTGTTTAATAAATACAAAATATATGACTAATAATTTAACTAATTCAATAAATAATTCAATTATAAATGAAGGTATTTCTGCAATATTAATTATATCTATGTTTGATGAATTTATAATTTTTCCCATTGATATTTTTTTAGAGTATTCTTCATCAAAATTATATATACTATTTACCAATGTTGAATGAACCTCTACATAAGCTTCCTTAAAAAAATTAGCATAGCACCAATTTGTACAATATGATCCAAACTTATTAAATAAATAAGTAATTCCTAACATAATAATATAAATAACTGATATGTTATAAAATTTATTAGTTACATTTTCCACTATCAACGATATAAAATATGGAACTAATAAACTAACCAAAACATTTATTAAATCAACAATTATAAATGCTATTAAGTATTTATTCTTAAACGTTACTAAAGAAAAATAATCTTTTGTAATTTTAATATTTCTTTTAAACATACACCTCACCAATATCATTGTAAAATATTTTAAAGTATGTTTCTTTACATTTTAAATATTAAAATTGTTAAGATTATTTTATTGGTAAATATATGCAGCAACTATCATTTATATATAGTTCAATCATGATATTGTTTTTAATATTATAATTTGTAGAAGGCATCCATTGTTTTTTGATCTTTTCTTCTAAACGCACTATATCATTTTGGCTTCTAGACATAAGTTTAAATATAGCATATTTATTTTTCTTAAGTTCATATTTCTCTAAATTAGGAAAATATTTTGTAGATCCTAAATAATAATTATAGAGGCATCCATTTTTAGAAAATACCCCGTACATTCCAGCTTCATTAAATTCTTTATAATAATTATTACTCTTAACTTTTTTATATAATTTTCTAATTTTGTATAATAAATCAGAATGATTTTTTGATGTAATGTGATAACAATATAAAGTTATTGAATTAATTTTTTTAATTTCATAATCAAAATTATAATCTGTTTTATTAGTTTCAAAATATTCTCTAGGTATTATTTTATAATTACCTATACTTTTTCTACATTCTGTTGGCGTCATATTAAATAATTGTTTAAATGCTCTGTTAAAAGATGGTGAAGAGTTATACTGATATTTAAATGCGATATCAATTATTTTTAAATCGGTATTTCTAATCTCTTCAAATGCTTTACTCAATCTTCTTTTTCTTATGTATTCAATTACTGTCATACCTGTCAAAAACATAAAAATTCGTTCAAGAATAAATATATTTATATTTGTGATTTTGCTTAATTCACTAAAATCTATTTCATTATCAAGATTATTTTCAATATAATCAATCATTTTGTTTAAGCAATCAAAGTTCAATTAAACCACCTCTAGTAATTTTACCAATAAATATTATAACATTAAATAAGAACGTTTAAAAAGAAAAGATCCCATTTAGGAGAATTATAAATCATCATTTTCCCACCATCTCTAAAAACGACAGATCTAATATATAGGTTTTTGTATTGAGTAAATTTAACAAAGTCAAAATACAATCCTAAAAATACAGGTAAAGGAAAAGATGGTATCAAACAAAACTTTAACCATCCTTTTTTTCATTCTTAATGAATTTTTTCACATATGATTTAGAATCTAACTCCAATGGACTTGTAGCACCTACAGTATTTCTACTTTTTATAGGAATTCTATAGTCATCACCTAAATCAATGTTTCTAGTTGTATACTCATAAAATTGCTTTACCATTTGAAATTTTTGAGCTTTATCCTTACAATCTGTTGTAATTAAATTTAAGTACATATTAACAAATTCTTGTTCAGGATTTTCCTTATACATTGATTTCCTATAATCATCATCTGTATATATTCTATAAACCTTTGAAGTTTGAATTTTAGATATTCCAATAGCCTTATGATAGAACTTTCTTATCCTATCAATTACTAAATGATAAAAGTGGTCAAAGTAAGGATAATCCTCTATAGCAAATTTTTCGAGTTTTTCCATTCTATTATTAATAATAGATACTTGTTCTTTTGCCTCATCTTCACCTAATGGAGGCATTGCCTCCATAAACCTATCAATAGCATATTGCTGTAACAAGCTTAATTTATTGCCTTGCTCAAAGACAATAGTACCATTACCAATCATTGAATAAAAGGCATTATTTTGATTCAGATATCCATTTTCAATGGACAAATAAATATCTCTTATAGGCTTTTCAAAATATTCTATTTTTGTGTCATCTACAATTTTACTTCCCCTAATTATATGGCAAGGATTAGAGTCATCAAAAACAATGTGCAAATCTATATCAGAAGTTTCAGTATTAAATCCTGTTAGGCTACTACCATATACAATTGCTCCCAAACAGTGTTCATTATTAGAATAATCCATTTCCATTATAAAGTTTAATATTTTCTTAAGTACATCGTGTGGGATTGGAATACTTGCTTTTTTATTCAAAATTTTTGGTTCTATTATATCAGCAGCAAATCCAATATTTCTACTTTTTATTAAAATTCTATGTTCATTATTATCTAATACTACGCCGCGTTTTGTAAATTCATACATCCTATTCAATAACTGATACTTTTGAATTTTATTAAGATTTTCATTTGTAATTGCCTCAAAATACATGTCTATAAAATACTGTTCAGGTATTTTATCAATGCAGAAAGCTTCTCTATATTTCTTGTCAGTATACAATCTAAATCCTTTAGATGTCTCTATTCTAGGAATACCCATCAAATTATGATAAAATCTTCTGATTTTATCTACCGTTAAGTGATATAAATGATCAAAATAAGGATGCTCTTTTATGGCATACTTTTCAAGTTTTTCCATTCTATTGTTGATAATGGATACTTGCTCTTTTGCTTCGTTTTCACCTAATGGTGGAAGTGGGGCTTTAAATTTATTTAATGTATATTGTTGTAATTGTTGTAGTTGAGTGCCTCGCTCGTAAATTATTTTAGACTTTCCAAAAATTGTTAGTGACGCATTATTTTGATTTTGGTAATCTTCTTCAATTGTTAAGTAAATATCTCCAATTGGCTTTTCAAAATATTCTATTCTTGTACCATCTATAATTTTGTTTCCTCTAATTAAATGATTAGAATCATGATCATCAAATATAATATGCAAATCTATATCTGATTCTGCAGTATTTAAACCAGTTAAATAACTACCATAAAACAATACACCTAAACAATGCTCATTATTTATATAATCCATTTCATTTAAAAATGTTAGAATTTTTTCATTTATTGTCATAAAGATTCACCCCTAGGAATATGCTGTATATACTAGCATAAAATTACAATTTATACAAGAAAGATACCGAAAAATAGCGAAAGTATGTTATACTATACAAGAAATTTTATGATTATTAATTAGAGGGAATGGTTTTAGATGGGCATTGGTGAATTATTGTCAAAAGTAAAGAAAAAAGAAGATATATTTTTAATAGAAAAAGCATATTTATTTGCCGATGCGAGGTTATCCAATATAGATTACACTGATGGAAATTCAATAATGCAACATGTCTTGGCAGTGGCAAACACATTACTTGATTTTAATGCTGATAATTTAACCATAATAAGTGCTTTACTCTATGAAACAATTAATTATGGTGTTAGTAAGGAAGAAATAGCCCAAGAGTTTGATAGCCAAGTTGCCAACATCGCTTTTGGTACCGCAACTATTAATAACTTAGAACATTATAATAGTAATGATTACGAGACACACTTGAAAGAAACATTATCAGCTTCAGAGGAGAATGTCAGAAGTCTATTTATAAAGCTTGCCGAAAGATCTTATAATATGCAGAATATGCAAAACCTTTCCAAGCAACAACAAAGAAATATTGCTGAAGAGACCTTAAACGTACTAACTCCAGCTGCTAGTCGCCTTGGCTTAAATTTTATAAGAAGTAAACTAGAAGATCTATGCCTATATTATCTAAAGCCCGAAATATATAATGAAATATTAGAAAGATTAAATGGTACCCCTAGCGTTTTAAATACACACTTAAATAATATGAAGGAAAGTATTTCAAATTTATTAGCTGAAAATAATATTAATTGTACAATAAAAGGTAGAGTTAAAAGTATTTATAGTATTTATAATAAACTTTGTAATGGCAAATCATGGGAAGATATTTATGATATTTTAGCTCTTAGAATACTAGCTGAAAAAGATGATGACTGTACAAGAATTGTTGACCTAATTCATTCTAAATACGCGTTTATTCCTTCAAGACTTAAAGATTATATAAATAGCCCCAAAGAAAATATGTATCAAAGTATACATACTACGATTATTGGTGAAGATAATAGATTTTACGAGATTCAAGTTAGAACATATGAAATGAATAAAACTGCTGAAAATGGCAGTGCTTCCCATAGATTATACAAAAAGAAAAACGAACTAAAATCTAAAAAAACAATTTATAATTTGCTTGGTAAATAATATTTGCATCATTAGTGATCACAATTGTAGATTGCCCAGATAATCATATCATAAATATTTAATTCAAATCTTAGACTTAACTAAATAGATACCTCAATATTTTTAATTTTTCCTAGAATATGATATACTCAAATTAATGATTGAGGAGGAAAGTATGAATAAAAAAACTGCTATAATTGAGATTGGCAGCAATAATACAAAGACACATGTTTATGAGGCTGATAAATTAATTAGAGAAAATAATGTAACTATAGAATTTAAAAAGAACTATAAACAGGGAAATAAAATCCAATCATCTGATCTAGAAAAATTGTATGATGTCATTAAAAAAACTCAAAAATACACAGAAAATATTTATATTTATGGTTGCAGTATATTTCGAAAAATAACAGATAAAGAATTAAATGAAATCAATAAAGGACTTAAGGAAAAGTTTAATTTACAAATTAAAGTTGTATCCCAGGAAGATGAAGCTAAATACACAGCACTAGGATGTTACAACAATATAAAGTATGATGGTAATTTGTGCGTGTTTATTGGTGGCGGAGGCTCTATAGAGCTAATATTTGTAAATAACGGAAAGGTTATAGAAAAAAAGTACTATGACTTCGGTGTAGTTGATGTCACAAATAAATTTACTAGTTTGAAAGATGATATTCCAACTTGTACATTTGACGACGTTTATAGCTATGTAGATAGTCTAATTGGTAACTTAAACACAAAAGCTGATGTTTTAATATTGGCCGGTGGGGATCACTTATATTGGTATAATAATGCTGGATATGATTTGAAGCCAAATACACTCTATGAAGAAAAAAATCAAAAATATATGATTACTAGAAAAATGAGTGATAACTATGATAGAGACGCTCTAATCACATCTTTAGACAAAATAAGAGAAAATAGTGATAATCCATTATGGTTTGACGGTTCAAGAGCAATGAAAGTTATAACAAATTTAGTCTCCCATAAAGTGGATGCCAAATATATAATACCAACAAAGATAAATATGGAAGATGGCTTAAAAGATATATTAATATCATGATAAAGTGTTTTATTATATATTTTAAGCGACACATTAAGTTATAAGTCAAAGAAATTAATTTAAGAGGAGATATGAAAATGAAAGTTTTATTATTTACACATAAGAGCGATATTGATGGTATGGGTAATGCGGTATTAGCAAAATTGTCTTTTGATGAGGTTGATTATGTATTATGTGAAACCTTTAATCTACAAAATGAAGTAGCAAAATACTATGGTAGCGGAAGTATTTATGGCTATGATAAAGTTTTTGTGACTGATTTATGGCTTGAAGAACCTATGTTGTCAAAGGTAGCAAATGATGAAAAATTAAAAAATAAATTTTTTGTATTTGACCATCACAAAACAGCGTTAGAGAGCAATTCTAATAACTATCCATTCACAACAATAAGAATTTCTGATGAACATGGTTTATGCAGTGGTACAAGCTTATTTTATGAATATTTAGTAAATAATGGTTTAATTGATAGTAATATACATAAAATAGGGGAGTTTTCAGAATTAACAAGGAGATATGATACATGGGAATGGAAAACTAAATACAATGATGAAACATCACATGAATTAAGCTTACTATTTGATTCTGTAGGATGTGATGGCTATATAAAATTAATGTTTGAAAAGTTAAGCAATCCAGTTGATGAAAAATTTCAATTTAGCAAATTGGAAAGAATGTTAATTGATAATAAGATTAATCAGATTCAAGAAAAACTATCTAATTATGCGCAAAAAGTTAATTATAAAGAAGTATTAGGACTAAAAGCAGGTATAGTATTTATTGATTACGAATATAGAAATGATTTAGCAGAATATTTTAAACAAGAAAACTTTGATATGGATTTTGCGATGTTAATTGCACTAGATTATGGAACAATCTCTTATAGAAGTGTTAGGGATGATGTTAATGTTAGATTGATTGCCGAGGCAATGGGTGGAAAAGGGCATGATAAAGCTGCCAGTAGTCCTATTTCTGAAAGTCAGAAAAAAGAGCTAATTAAAACTCTAACAACAAAAAAGCAGTAAAAAACATAATTGATTTAATAAATATAAAAGGTGGAGATCATATATGGATTTAGATAAAAGAATTAAAAGCATAGAAGAAAGAAATAAGAGAGTAGAATTAGACAAGTCATGGGAAACATCATGGACAAGAAGAATATGCATTATGATATTAACTTATATAGTAATCATTATATATTCATATCTAATTAGAAAGTATGATAATGTCTTTCTAACATCAATAGTGCCTGTTATAGGCTTTACTTTATCAACTTTATCTTTAAAAGTTCTAAGAATAGTCTGGGAAAAGTATAGAAAAAATTATTAATCATAAGGAGACGTTTTAATAATATGAATAAATGTATAGTTATAACTACTTTATCAAATGATTTAAATTTAATAAGACAAATCCAGGAAAAACTCTTGAAAGATCATCTGGCAGCAGGCTGTCAAATAATAAAGACAAAATCATCATATTGGTGGGATGATAAAATTAATGAGGCCGAGGAATACTGTCTAACAATAAGAACAATTGAGCCATTATATAATAAAATTGAACAAACTATTAAGAATATTCATAATTATAAAGTTCCAGAAATTTCATATTATGAAATAAAAGGGAGTAGTGATATTATTGAATGGATTAATAAAAATACTTATGCAACAGCTAACTAATAGTGCTATTTGCAATTTCCACTTTAACAAAACATATCTGTATAATTTACAATTTATGTATTAGCATGATATAATGAAATTGTAAGGAAGTGATTTCACTGTGCAACAAAGTAATATAAACATAGAAGAAATGAATGAAGAGAGAATAATAGCTCAACTAAGGTGTCTTGGTATAGACATGATTGATAAGGCTAAAAGTGGTCATCCAGGTATTGTTCTTGGAGCTGCTCCAATTCTTTATTCGTTATATGCTAATCATCTAAGAATAGATCCTACTCATCCAGACTACTTTAATAGGGATAGATTTGTAATGTCATCAGGACATGGTTCAGCATTACTTTATGCTACTTTATATATGGCAGGTTTTGATATTAGTTTAGATGACTTAAAAGCGTTTAGACAAATTGATTCAATAACTCCCGGACATCCAGAGTATAAAGTTACTCCTGGCGTTGATATGACAACAGGTCCATTAGGTCAGGGCTTAGCAACCGCTGTAGGTATAGCAATGGCTGAGGCTAATTTAAACGCAAGATTTAACAAAGTAATAGACTTCAACACATATGTTTTATGTGGAGATGGCGATTTAATGGAAGGAATATCATATGAGGCAGCATCCCTTGCTGGAAATTTAAAGTTAAATAAATTAATAGTTCTATATGATTCTAATCAAGTTAGCCTAGATGGGAAGACTTCATTAACCTTTAATGAAAATGTATCAATGAGATTTCAAGCTATGAATTGGAATGTAATTACAGTTGAGGATGGAGAAGACTATAAGGCCATTAGCACTGCGATAGAATCAGCTAAAAATAGTGCTGATAAGCCAACATTAATTGAAGTAAAAACAACAATAGGTAAATATTCATTATTAGAAGGCACTAATAAAGTTCATGGAGCGCCTCTTTCTAAAGAAGATATTACCCAATTAAAAGAAAAACTTAAAGTAAGAGATATTCCTTTTTCAATATCTCAAAATACAAAAGATGAATTTGCTTATCTAATAAATAATAGATGTGCTAACTTATATGACAAATTCATGGATAATATTTCTAAATTAGACGAAGAGACTAAAACGGAATTAGAGTACTTTATGAGTGAAGAGAAAGACATTTCTATTAACAATCTAGTATATGAACCATCAGAGGACTTACTTGAAGCACCAAGAGATAGTTCTTCTAAAGTTCTTAACTTTATTGTAAAAAATAGTCCATATATATTAGGTGGCAGTGCTGACTTATTTGCCGCAACAAAAACATATATAGAAGATGGTGGAGATTATAGTAGTACAAATTATTTAGGAAAAAATATCTTCTTTGGTGTAAGAGAACATGCTATGGGAGCCATCTTAAATGGATTAGCTCTATGTGGCTATCGGCCATATGGTTCAACGTTCTTAGCTTTCAGTGACTATATGAAACCAGCAATTAGACTTGCTTGTATTCTAAACTTACCTGTTACATATATCTTCACTCATGACTCTATAAGTGTTGGTGAAGATGGTATAACACATCAACCTGTAGAACAATTACTAGCATTGAGAAGTATGCCTAACCTAGATGTCTTTAGACCGGCCGATGCCAATGAAGTAATAGGATCATATAAAACTATCTATGAGAAAAAAAGTGGCCCAAGCACCTTAATACTATCAAAGAATAAATTAAATATATTATCAGAAACAAAAGCTAGTGAAGTTGAAAAGGGTGGCTACACTGTATTTGAGTCATTAAGAAAAGCTGATGGTATAGTAATAACTTCTGGTGAAGAAGTTCATCAAGTTATAGAAGTTGCTAAGAGACTAAGAAGTAAAGGAATCGAAATAAGAGTTGTCTCAATGCCTAACTTAGGAAGATTTTTAAAACAAGATAAAGAATATATAGATAAAATCCTTCCAGTTGAAATACGTAAAATAGTCGTAGAAGCTTCATCATCATTCTCTTGGAACAGCCTAATTTTTGACAGCAAATATCTAATTACTTTAGATGAATTTGGTGCTAGTGGTTCTAAAGCGGATGTTTATAAAAAATATGGTTATGATGTAGATAGCCTAGAAAATAAAATAGAAAATCTACTAAAATAAACACAAATCGACTAAAATAGACTTAGATTAATGTTACTATTTTATTGGTGATATTATGAAAGTCTATTTTATTTTTGATATAAAAAAAGAATTTGTAAGTCTTTATCATGAAAATGAGAAAGTACTATTTGATATACTAAGGCAAATATATTACTTAGATAGTAGTGAGATAACATATGGTTATACACTACTAAATCAATTAATAAATAAAATTAATAAAAACTATATAGATCAAAAAATATATATAAAGTATCATCAATATATACCATATTCCAAAAAGAATATGACCCACTACATAAATAATATGTGTAGAGATGAAATAAGTAGATTAGTTGTGAAAAATAGTTACATAAAATTAGAACAAGAAAAAACAAATTCCACTTTTTTTGAAGTATTAAAAAACTATTCTAATAATTACTTTGCCTGTGATTTTAAAAATAGAGATTTTTTCTTCCTTTCTGATAAAAATAATGCCCCTTTATAGCATATAATTAATAAACATCTTGTTTTACAACTCTAAATTTAGTAGAATATAGTAAAGGAGATGAAATTATGCTACATGATATATTAATGGTTATAATAGGTTTAATATTAGGACTAGTAATAGGCTTTTTCCTAGCTAAATACTTTATGCAGAAGTATCTAAAGAAAAATCCACCTATTAATGAAGACATGATAAAGGCTTTAATGATGCAAATGGGTAGAAAACCAAATCAAAAACAAATAAATCAAATGATGAAAGCTATGGAAAAATATCAATAACAGTATATACTTATGTACTGTTTTTTTCTTGAAATAATTAAATAAATTATAGACTATCATAATATAATTTAGTATAATCATGGTGATAGTACGAGGAGTGAGTAATATGGCATTAAATAAAAAAAAGAAAATACTGATATATGGAATGGGTATATTATTAGTATATCTAATGTGGATGACATTACATATGTTATTTGTGACAAATAGAAAGGATTATAATATAGATGAACAAGTAAAATATCTTTTAATTACTGATATGCATCAAAATACAATGCTAAATGACGGTGGTTCACATACTAATCAATATTATGAAATTAATTTTAAAAATATGAGTGTTGTTAAATATGAAGATAAATATAAAGGGTTTGAAGGCTATGTTTATAAAAGAAAAAAATTATATGAAAAGAATTTAAAAAAAAGTGAAAATGAAAAATTAAAGAAGTATATAAGCAAAATAATAAAAGATAAACAGTCTAATGTAGATT
>OIYS01001154.1_pt1 | contig 14502 bp, 9 predicted proteins | sample 1588271 | NCBI WGS metagenome assembly OIYS01 (sample SAMN03283286) | human gut metagenome | biome: human-associated habitat; material: feces | host: Homo sapiens | place: Peru | collected 2012
CCCCGTCACCGGGTCTGCACCTGCCAGAAGTGCATCCGCACCGGCGACATCGAGAATATCGGCAAGACCGCCCGCCACGGCACCTATTTTGAGATGCTGGGCAACTTCTCCTTCGGCGATTACTTCAAGCACGAGGCCATTGCATGGAGCTGGGAGTTCCTGACCAAGGTGGTCGGTCTGGACGAGAACCGGCTGTACCCCTCCATCTACGAAAACGACGACGAAGCCTTTGAGATTTGGAACAAGGAAGTGGGCGTCCCCGCCGAGCGTATTTTCCGCTTCGGCAAGGAGGACAACTTCTGGGAGCATGGTTCCGGCCCCTGCGGCCCCTGCTCGGAAATTTACTACGACCGGGGCGAGAAGTACGGCTGCGGCAAACCCGGCTGCACCGTCGGCTGCGACTGTGATCGCTACATGGAGGTCTGGAACAACGTCTTCTCCCAGTTCGACAACGATGGCCACGGCAACTATACCGAGCTGGCCCAGAAGAACATCGACACCGGCATGGGCTTGGAGCGTCTGGCGGTGGTCTGTCAGGACGTGGACTCCCTGTTCGATGTGGATACCGTCATGAACATCACCCACAAGGTCACTGAGCTGACCGGCGCGACTTATGGCCAGAGCGTGAAGATGGACGTGTCCCTGCGGGTCATCACCGACCATATCCGCGCCTCCACCTTTATGATCGCCGACGGCGTGCTTCCCAGCAACGAGGGCCGGGGCTACGTCCTGCGCCGTCTGCTGCGGCGGGCAGCCCGTCATGGCAAGCTGCTGGGCGTCAATCATCCCTTCCTCTATCAGATCGTGGAGACCGTGGTGGAGGAAAACGAGGTTCACTACACCTATCTGCGGGAGCGCTGCGACTATATCACCAAGGTTGTAAAGGTGGAGGAAGAGAACTTTGCCCGCACCATCGACGGCGGCATGGCGATTTTCTCCAACATGCTGGCAGAGCATAAGGCCAAGGGCGAGACGGAATTCTCCGGCGCCGACGCCTTCAAGCTGTACGATACCTACGGCTTCCCCATTGACCTGACCCTGGAAATGGTGGCCGACGAGGATATGACCCTGAACCAGGCGGCCTTTGCCCAGCTGATGCAGGAGCAGAAGGTTCGCGCCCGGGAAGCCCGGAAGGCGCTGGGCGATCTGGCCTGGGCAGGCATCGACCTGGGGCTGGACAACACCCCCACCACCTTTGTTGGCTACACCCAGAATAACTGCGACGCCAAGGTTCTGGCGGTGTGCGTGGGCGATGAGGTCTCCGGCACCATTGCCGGCGGCGAAAAGGGCATCATTGTTCTGGACAAGACCCCCTTCTACGCCGAAATGGGCGGCCAGATCGCAGACCAGGGCGTGATCCTCATGGGCAACAGCCGCTTTGTGGTGTCCGACGTCCAGAAGGACAAGGGCGGCAAGTACCTGCATCACGGCAAGATGGTCACCGGCTCCATCAAGGTGGACGACATCGTGGTCGCTTCCATTGACGTGGAGCGCCGCAAGGCCATCATGCGCGCCCACTCTGCGACCCACCTGCTGCAAAAGGCTTTGCAGACGGTGCTGGGCGACCATGTCCATCAGGCGGGTTCCTACGTGGAGCCTGACCGGCTGCGCTTCGACTTCACCCACTATTCCGCGCTGACGCCGGAGGAGCTGGTGAAGGTCAACGCCATCGTCCAGAATTCCATTCTGGAGGGCTACAACATCGTGACCCGGGAGATGCCCGTTGACGAGGCCAAGGCCATGGGCGCCACCGCGCTGTTCAGCGAGAAGTACGGCAGCACGGTTCGTGTGGTCAACATGGGCAACTACTCCATCGAGCTGTGCGGCGGCACCCATCTGGACAATACCGCCAAGGTCGGCCCCTTTGAAATCGAGAGCGAATGTTCCGTCGCCTCCGGTGTCCGCCGGATCGAGGCCATTACCGGCAAGGCGTGCCTTGAGAGAATGGAGCGGAACCAGACCATGCTTCTGGAAGCGGCTGCCAAGCTGAAGACCAAGCCCATCGAGCTGGGCAGCCGGATTCAGGCGCAGCTGGAGGAACTCCGGGAGCTGCGGCGTACCATCGAGGCGTACAAGGCCAAGGAGACCGTGGGCGAGATCGACCGCATTCTCTTCGGCTCCCACAATGTGGACGGTCTGAAGGTCATCACCGCCAGCGTTCCCAACGCCGACACCGGCAGACTCCGCCAGATGGGCGACGTGCTGCGGGATAAGGATGCTTCCGTGGTTGCTGTGCTTGCCACGGTCAACGAGGGCAAGATCACCTTCCTGGCTGTCTGCGGCAAGGACGCCATTGCCCGGGGCATCAAGGCCGGCGACCTGGTGAAGCAGGTATGCTGCTGCTGCGGCGGCAGCGGCGGCGGCAAGCCCGACTCTGCCATGGGCGGCGGCAAGGACGTCACCAAGGTGGACAACGCCCTCGCCATCGTGGACGATTACGTGGTTTCCAAATTGAAGTAATAAGAAAGGCGCTGCCGCAAAGGCGGCGCCTTTTCCAACGATAAGGAGGCGGCAGGATGCGTAAACTGGTATGGTTTTCTCTGGGCTTCGGCGCGGCCTGCTGCCTGTGCGCGTATGTTATTACGGGAAGTACGCGTGTCATTTTGGCAGTCGCGGGCGGGGTGCTGACGCTTCTGACGGCGATTGCGGGGAGAAAGTATATTTGGTTCCGGCGGGGTGCCGCGATTTTCCTTGGCATTGCCGCGGGAATGGGCTGGTTTACCTTGTATGACGGCTTTTACCTGAGCGCCGCCGGGACGATGGACGGGAAGACGGCAGACGCAGTCATCCGGGTGTCGGACTACAGCTACGAGACGGCATACGGTATCGGCGTGGATGGCTCGGTGCAACTGGAAGGGAAGTCGTACCGTCTGCGGGCGTATCTGGATTTGGGCGAAACGCTGGAACCCGGGGACACCGTCTCCGGCCAGTTCCGTTTCCGCGCCACCACGCCTAAGGAAAGCAGAACCTATCACGCGGGCAACGGCATTTTTCTGCTGGCGTATCAGGCGGACGAGGTTTCCGTTTCGCCCCATACAGACGCGTCTTGGCGGGATATCCCTGCGCGGCTGCGGCACCGGATTCAGGCAATTTTGCAGACCTGTATTCCGCAGGATGCCGCTCCCTTTGCACGGGCGCTTCTGCTGGGCGATACCACAAGTCTGAGTTATGCGGTAGATACCAGTCTGAAAATCAGCGGGATTCGCCATGTGGCGGCTGTTTCCGGACTGCATGTGTCGATTCTGTTCGCTTTGCTTACTGCCGTTACTTTCCGGAAGCGGTTTCTGACTGCTCTTGTGGGTTTTCCAACGCTGCTGCTTTTTGCGGCGGTGGCGGGCTTTACTCCATCGGTCAGCCGTTCGTGCATCATGTGCGGACTGATGCTGGCGGCGCTGCTGCTGAATAAGGAATACGACGGCCCTGCGGCGCTGGCCTTTGCCGCCGTGGTGATGCTGATTGGCAACCCGCTGGTCATCACGTCCGTGGGTTTTCAACTGTCCGTGGCCAGCGTGGCGGGGATTTATCTCTTTGCGTCGGGCATCCGCAAGTGGCTGGTTTCTCTGTTCCCGGACAGCAAAGGGAAGGGCGTCAGACCCACGTTGATTCGCTGGTTTACTGCTTCCGTGTCCATCACCCTCAGCGCCATGATTTTCACAACGCCGCTGAGCGCATGGTATTTTGGCACCGTCAGTCTTGTTGGCGTGGTGACCAATCTGCTCACTCTGTGGGTCATCAGCTTCATTTTCTATGGGCTTGTGGCGGTCAGTCTGGTGGGTGCGTTCTGGACGGGCGGGGCGATGATTCTTGGAAAAATCGCCGCGTGGCCGATTCGCTATGTTCTGTTGATCGCAAAGTTACTGGCGGGCTTCCCACTGGCGGCGGTGTATACCAGAAGCCCTTACATTACCATCTGGCTGGTGGCCGTGTATGCGCTGCTGCTGGTGTTCCTTCTGAGCCGGAACCGCCGCCCGGGCGTTCTGCTCTGCTGCGGCACGCTGGGGCTGTGTCTGGCGCTGCTGGCATCCTGGGCAGAGCCGATGCTGGATAACACCCGGATAACGGTGCTGGATGTGGGGCAGGGGCAGTGTATTCTGCTGCAAAGCGAAGGCCGGACGTACATGGTGGACTGCGGCGGGGACAGCGACACCGAAACTGCGGACATTGCCGCCGAAACGCTCCTGAGTCAGGGCATCTCCCGGCTGGACGGCCTGATTCTGACCCATGGCGACCGGGATCACACCGGCGCGGCGGAAAATCTCTTAAGCCGGGTGAAGGCGGACATCCTCATCCTCCCACCGGAGGAAGGGATTTTGGTGGCGGACAATGCAGAGGTGGTATACGCCGAACAGGATTTGCTTTTGACCTACGGCAAGACAAATCTGCACATTTTCACCACCGATTCCAATAGGAGCGAAAACGAAAACAGCCTGTGCGTCTTGTTTGATACGGAAAACTGTGATATACTCATAACGGGAGACCGAAGCGCATACGGCGAGCGAATGCTGCTCCACGCCGGGAAAATCCCGGAGGTGGACGTGCTGATCGCCGGACATCACGGCTCCAAAAACTCCACCTGCGAGGATTTGCTCACCGCTGCCCAACCGCAGACGGTCTGCATCAGCGTAGGCCAGGACAATCTCTACGGACACCCGGCGGCGGAGACCCTGCAGCGGCTGGAAAATTTCGGCTGCACGGTGTACCGGACAGACCGGGACGGAACAATTACCATCAGAAGGTGAAGCCATGGCAAAAAAACCAGCCCCCGGGGGCAATTTACAGGAACTGAAAACCCAGCTGAAAAACAAGGACTTGGGGCGGCTGTACATTTTCCATGGGGAAGAGGTCTTTCTGCTGCACCACTACTTGGAGCAGATGAAAAAGCAGCTGCTGGACGCGCTGACGGAATCCTTCAACTTCCACCGGATGAACAGCGAGACCTTCGATTTGCAGACATTCGCCGATGCCGTGGAAAACCTGCCCATGATGGCGGAGCATACCATGGTTCAGGTGGACGAGGTGGACTTATTCAAGCTGGGCGAGTCCGACCGGAATAAAATTGCGGAAATTCTGGCGGATATCCCGGACTACTGCACGGTGGTGTTCACCTACGAGACGACCCCGTGGAAGCCGGACAAGCGCCTGAAAAAGCTCTGGGAGGCAATCGACGATGCCGGGCTGATCGTGGAATTTGCCAAACAGGATCAGAAAGACCTGGCGGCTTGGGTCACAAGGCATTTTATGGCGCGGGACAAACGGATTTCCACAGATCTGTGTTTGTATCTCATCGACATCACCGGCGGCACCATGACGGCACTCAGCGGCGAAATTGACAAAATCTGTGCCTATTCCGGCGCAAATGAGATTCGGAAGACCGACATCGACGCCGTTACCGAGCCGGTGCTGGATGCCGTGGTGTTCCAGATGACGGATATGCTCAGCGCCGGGCGCTTCGATCAGGCGCTGGTGAAATTGCAGCAGCTGCTGAAAATGCAGCAGGAGCCGCTGGCGATTCTGGGCGCGGTGGGCAACCACTTCCGCCGGGTCAGCGCCGCGCGGACGCTGCTGGACAACGGGAAAAACGCTTCCGACCTGCAAAGGCTCTGCGGCATCCCGGACTATCCCGCGAGAAAGACCATGGAGGCGGCCAGACGGTTCACGCCGGAATTCTGCCGCCGGGCGGCGGAGCTGGTGCTGGAAACGGATTATAAGATAAAGACATCCTACGACGACCCGGAGCGCCTGCTGGAACTGCTTCTGTTGCAGCTGGCACAGGAGGGACGCAATGGTTAAAATCAGGGAAGCCATTGTGGTAGAGGGGCGCTACGACAAAAACACCCTCAGCCAGGTGGTGGACGCCCCCATTCTGGAAACGGCGGGGTTCGGCATTTTCAAGGACAGGCAGCAGATGGCGCTGCTTCGTCGGGTGGCGGAAAAGCGGGGCTTGATCGTCTTCACGGACTCCGACGGGGCGGGCTTCGTCATCCGCAACCACATCAAAAGTGCCATTCCCGGAAAATACCTGAAGCACGCCTACATCCCGGACATTCCCGGAAAGGAACGGCGGAAATCCGCCCCCGGCCGGGAGGGTAAGCTGGGGGTGGAGGGCATGACCCCGGAGGTCATTCTCGCCGCTCTGCGAAACGCGGGAGCCACCATAGAGGGGGAGGAAACGACTTCCTCCGGGGGCATCACGAAGCAGGATCTCATGGCGCTGGGGCTTTCCGGCGGAAGCAACGCCGGAGAGAAGCGGAAAGCGCTTCTGAAAAAGCTGAATCTGCCGGAACACATGAGCGCCAACGCCATGTTACAGGCGCTGAATTTGTTATACACGCGGGAAGAACTGGAGCAAATGCTGAATGAATCCGGAATCGAATGCGATTAAATGGAGAGAATATGGTTGATATACAAGTCAGGAATCTGACAAAATTCTTTGTAATCGGAGAAAATCTGCTGGACAACCTGAGCTTTGAAATTCAGGAAGGGGAGCGGGTGGCGATCCTTGGCCGAAACGGCTGCGGAAAAACCACACTTTTCAACATCCTCACCGGCCAGATGGACTATGACAGCGGCGAGGTCTACGTCAATCCTAACAAGCGTCTGGGGCTGATTTCCCAGATCCCCAAGTTCCCGGCGGGCTACACCGTGGATGACGTGCTGCGCACCGCCTACGCCGGCCTCATGAAGCTGAAAGCCAGAATGGAGCGGCTGGAAGCGGACATGGCGGGGGGCGCAACGGCGGAGCAGCTGCGGGAGTACGACAGCCTGTCCAACCGCTTCCAGTCCGGGGGCGGCTACGAGATGGATGTGGACGTGGACAAGGTCTGCAACGGTCTGGGCATCCCGGCGGAGCAGCGCGCTCAGGAATTCGACAGCCTTTCCGGCGGCGAAAAGACCAGAGCGAATCTCGCCCGCCTTCTGCTGGAAAAGACGGACATCCTGCTTCTGGACGAGCCGACCAACCATCTGGATTTGAGAAGCGTGGAGTGGCTGGAAGGGTATATTCAGAATTTCCGGGGGACGGTGCTTGCCATTTCCCACGACCGTTATTTCATCGATCAGATCGCCCAGCGGGTGATCGAGATCGCGGACGGCCACGCGGAATTCTACTCCGGCAACTACTCGTTCTACATGGACGAAAAGCAGGCGCGGTTCGACCTGCAAATGAAGCAGTACGAGCAGGAGCAGGCGAAACTGAAGCAGCTGGGCTACACGGTGGAGCGGATGAAGGGCTGGGGCATCAATAACCGCACCCTCTACCGCCGGGCCATGTCCATTCAGCACCGGATGGATCGTATTCGCAAAACGGAACGACCCAAAGCGGAAAGAACGATGAAGGCCAGCTTCGGGGAGCGGGATTTCTCCGGAGACGTGGTGTTCAAGATGAAGAACGTGTCGAAATCCTTCGGCGACCGGACGCTGTTCTCCGACGTGAATCTGCTGGTAGAGGGCGGCGAGCGCATTGCCCTGCTGGGGGACAACGGCACCGGAAAATCCACCTTTATCAAGTGCCTGCTGGGTGAGGAGGACTGTCAGGGGAAAATCCAGTTCGGCCCCACGGTGAAATGGGGATATCTGCCCCAGATCATCCACTTTGACCACCCGGAGCGGAGCCTTTACGACACCATGCTCTACGAAAAGAACTGCACGCCCCAGATGGCGAGAGACCGTCTCGGCGCATTCCTGTTCCAGGGGGAGGACGTGTTCAAGACCGTGGGCAACCTGTCCGGCGGCGAGCAGTCCCGTCTGCGGCTGTGTATGCTGATGGACGAGAAGATCAACCTCCTGATTCTGGACGAGCCGACGAACCACCTGGATATTGCGTCCAGGGAGTGGGTGGAGGCCGCCATTGAGGAGTTCGAGGGCGTGCTGCTGTTCGTCTCCCACGACCGGTATTTTATCGAGAAGTTCGCCGAACGCATCTGGCTGCTGGAGGACGGGAAAATCCGGGATTTCCCCTGCGGCTATCAGAAATACCGCTCCATTCTGGAGCATGAAGCCGCCGCAAAACCGGCCGTTTCCGCCGCGCCGAAGCCGAAAAAGGAGCGGGCAAAGGGCGGAACCAAAGACGCGGACAAGCTGGTGCGGCGGCTGGAGCGGGAGATCGAGAAGCAGGAGCAGGTCGTCGCCGACTTTGACAGGAAAATCGAAGCGGCATCCGCCGACTATCAGGAGCTGACCCGTCTGCTTGGCGAAAAGGAAGAAGCCGAAGCGGCGCTCATGGACCTGATGGAGCAGTGGGAACAGGTGCAGACGTGAAGAATAAAGCTTTGACGGTTGACACAGTTCGACACCCGGCCTATAATAGAAACGATTAAGAAAAAAGGAGCAACAGAATTATGAGTTCTTGTAACGGAAATTGTTCCGAATGCGGCTCTGATTGCGCCGATCGCAAGCCCGAGAGCCTGCTGGCGGAGCTGAACCCCAACGCCAGCGTGAAGAAGGTCATTGCCGTGGTCTCCGGCAAGGGCGGCGTGGGCAAATCCACGGTCACGTCCATGCTGGCTGTCGCCATGGCACGGAAGGGAAAGCGGGTCGGCGTTCTGGATGCCGACATCACCGGCCCCTCCGCACCCACCGCGTTCGGCGTCACGGAGTGTCAGGGCGCGGACGAACACGGCCTGTACCCGGCGCTGACCCGCACGGGCATTCAGGTAATGTCCATCAATCTGCTGCTGGACAACCCTGCCGACCCGGTGGTGTGGCGCGGCCCGGTCATCGCGGGCGCGGTGAAACAGTTCTGGACGGACGTTATCTGGGAGGACGTTGACTATTTGTTCGTTGACATGCCCCCCGGAACCGGCGACGTACCCCTGACGGTGTTCCAGAGCCTGCCGGTGGATGGCGTCATCATCGTCACTTCCCCTCAGGATCTGGTGTCCATGATTGTGGCGAAAGCCGTGAAAATGGCAAACATGATGCACATTCCCGTGCTGGGCTTCGTGGAGAACTATTCCTACCTCCGCTGCCCGGACTGCGGCAAGAAGATCAGCGTCTTCGGCAAGAGCCATCTGGACGAAATTGCCGCCCAGTTCGATCTGCCGATTCTGGCACGCCTGCCCATCGACCCCGCTGTGGCGGAAGCCTACGACAACGGCCAGATGGAGACGGTGAACACGGAAGCACTGTCCGCGGCTGTGGAAGCTATTGAGAAGTAAAAAGAACCGCCTAGTAAATGGGCGGGGGCATAAGACAGTTAACAGGCACAGCAGGATAATCTGCTGTGCCTGTCCTTGTATCATTGAATGCGAGCCCCCCTTGCCTCTCCCCATGGGAGAGGTGGCCGAGCGAAGCGAGGACGGAGGGGGTAAGTAAGAGTGTAACGCCCTCTCAGTCACCTTCGGTGACAGCTCTCCCAGAGGGAGAGCCAAGAGCTTGTACTCCATCGAACTGCTAGGGGGCTTTTTTACAGCAGTCCCAGATTTTGCTTCCATTTCAAAATGCGGGTGACGGAAGCGTTCAGCGCGTCAAAATCGATGCGGCCGTCCAGTACGGCGCTCAGCACGGCGTTGTACTGTTCCGCGTAATCCGTGGAGCAAAGCAGATCGTTTCCCGCCTGAACGGCCAGCACGGCGGCTTCGCCGGTGCCGTAGCGGTCGGTGATGGCCTCCATCACCAGATCGTCGGTCATGACCACGCCGTCAAAGCCCATGGTGTCCCGGAGATATTGATGGACCGCGGGGGAGAGGGAGGCGGGGGAGTCTCCGTCCAGTGCCTGAACGATGTTGTGGCTGACCAGTACCGCACCGCAGCCCGCGTCAATTCCGGCGGCGAAGGGAAGCAGATCGCTGCTTTCCAGTTCTTGCAGGGAGCGGCTGTCAACTGCCAGCCCGGTGTGGGTGTCGGCGTTGTCGCCGTAGCCGGGGAAGTGCTTCAGGACGCTGCCGATCTGGTAGGCGCTCATCAGCCTGACGGTTCCGGCGACAAACTCCCCGGTGGTTTCAGCGTCCTGCCCCAGCGAGCGCTGGTACATAAAGGCGCTTGGGTCTTCGGAAATATCACACACAGGCCCCAGATTGACATTGATCCCGAGAGATTGCAGCAGTTGACAGATATCTTCCTCATTGGAAAGCGCCTGAGTCAGCCCGCCGTCAGCAAAGGCTTCCCGTGGGGAGGGAAAGCGCTGGGGGCGGAAGGCGGGGTAGCGGCTGATTCTGGTGACGGTTCCGCCCTCCTCGTCCACGGCCAGCAGCAGGGGGATGCTGGTGGCGGCCTGATAGCCGGACAGTGTCTGCCGGAGGGAACTCGGAGTCTGACCTTCAAAATCCTCCCCGAACAGAACAAAGCCGCCCAGATGGTATGCCTGAATGTCGGTCAACGCAGATTCGGCATTGCAGCGCGCCAGAAACAGCTGTCCGACCCGTTCCTCGATCGTCATGGAATCCAGAAGTTCCTGAATCGGGTCGGGGGGCGTCGTAGTAGCGGGGACAGTCGTTTCCGTGGGATCTGGTTGCGGGGCTTCGGTCATGGGCGTCGGGAGCGTCGGCTCCGACGTCTCAATGGGGGAAGCGGCGCAGCCGGTCAGAAAAAGCAGCATAAGCAAAATGGATAATCGTTTCATAGTTGTACCTCGAAATGCCGGGAATGAGAAGGCGGCAAAAGTCCGCCTGGCAGACATTCTAGCACAACTGTCGAAAAAAGTCAAAAACCCTCCGCTTTCCAGCGGAGGGTAAAGTTTTGCTTATTACAAAGCCCAGCCAATTAAGAACCACAACAGCAGCAGAACAATGGCCAGGGGAATATACGCGGAAAGGGCAGCGGCGCTGACGCAGATCACCGTACAGCCGAAGTATCCCAGCAGGAACACCACGCCGCAGATAATGCCGGAGGTGAACACGGCCTTGCTCAGCTGCTTGCCGATGATGTTGGAGAAAAAGAAGGTATACAGCGCGCCGAAAATGGGGTTGACTACCGTCAGAACCACGCTGAGAACAAGATTCAGCAGACCCATCAGCAGCGTGACCGCCAGAATGACCAGCAGAATGGTCGGCGCGTAAGTGACCAGCACGTTGGGAAGATAGGTCTTGAACGCCCAGTCCACCAGAATGTGCAGCACCATCGCGAATAACACGGTCAGAATCCGCAGGAAAAACCATCCCAGAGCGGAGTTTCCCCGGGGAATCAGCGTGTCCAAGAGATTCACCAGAAATGCCAGAATCACCAGCGACAGAATTTCGCTGCACACAATGGTCAGCGGCGACCCCTGAAAGGGGATGACCAGCAGATGCTCTCCCGCAAACCGGACAAAGGGCAGGGGGGACAGCAGCGCATCCAACGACCACGGTTTGAAGGTGTAGACCACAATGGCCACTGCATAGATGAACAGAATGCCCATGGCCGCGGACAGGGAGTGGTTCAGGCTGGAGCGCTTGCCCAGAAAAACCCGCCCCATAAATCCCAGAATAAGGGACGCAGCGGCAAAAAACAGCATGAACTGCACCGTACTGCCCAAGCTGATCTCCGTCGGTATGTAAGATGCCGCGCCGGAAATCGCCTTTTCCAGATCATCCGGCAGATAGGCGGAGGCGGCAGCAAGTACGTTCTCCACGTCGCCGGGAACATAGTCTGCGACGGCGGAGAGGGTAGAGCGTAAATCCATAGGAATGTCCTTTCCCTAAGGTCTATCTAAAGGAAAGCGGCCGCCAAAGTCTGGCGGCCGCGCACCGTTTGAAGATAAATTACTTGATCTCGGCCTCGGCGCCAGCTTCCTTCAGCTCGGCGACCAGCTTCTCGGCGTCTTCCTTGGAGATAGCTTCCTTCAGGGTCTTGGGGCAGTTGTCAACCAGATCCTTGGCGTCCTTCAGGCCCAGACCGGTAGCGGCACGGACGACCTTAATAACGCCCAGCTTGGAAGCGCCGGCGGACTTCAGGATGACGTCGAACTCGGTCTTCTCCTCGACCTCAGCAGCAGCGGAAGCAGCGGGAGCGGCAACAGCGGCGGCAGCGGCGGAAACGCCGAAAACCTCTTCCAGAGTGTGAACCAGTTCGGACAGCTCCAGAACGGTCAGTTCCTTAACCTGCTCAACCAGAGCAGTGACTTTTTCACTAGCCATGATAAATTTCCTCCTAAAATGATGTGTAGTTAGATGTTTGTGGGGTCACGCGATCAGGCTTCTGCTTCTGCAGGAGCGGAGCCGTCCTTCTGCATCCGGATCTGATCCAGAACGAAGGCCAGGCTGGAGATAGGCGCCAGGAAGGTACCCAGGACAGAAGCGACCAGAGCGTTCTTGCTGGGCAGCTCGCCGAAGCCGTTCAGCTGGTCAGCGGAAAGCACGGAGCCTTCCACAACGCCGCCCTTGATGGCCAGGGTCTTCAGCTTGTTCTTCTTGGCAAACTCGCAGACGATACGAGCAGGGGCGATGGGGTCGCCGGTGGTGGAAGCCATAGCGGTGGTGCCATTGAGAACCTCAGAGAAATCATAGCCGGCATTTTTAGCGGCGAAATTGGTCAGGGTGTTCTTAACGACGGCGTAATCCACGCCTGCTTCACGGAACTGCTTACGCAGCTCGGTATCCTGAGCGACCGTGATACCCTTGTAATCAACGAAGACGACGGAAGAGGCTTCCTTCACCTTGCTGGTCAGAGCATCGACAACGGCCTTCTTGCTCTCAAGAACCTTTGCGTTGGGCATAATTTTCACCTCCGAAAATAAAAAAATCCTTCTGCCACAAGACAGAAAGACACGCAGAAATTTCGTATTCAGCGCACCTCGGCAGGACTTACGGATGACTCCACCTGCTGTCTCTGGCAACTGCTATATTCTAGCATGTGGGCGGGAAAATGTCAAGGGAAATTTGATGTATTTTTGAGAAAAAGCGGGAGGACACGCACCCTCCCGCTTGGGTTTCACGTTATGGAATGATTCACTCCACGTCTGCCTATGGTGTTTCATTCAGATTTGCTGGGGTAGGCAGGAACCAAATCCTCATGGGTAAACAGATCAATGACCCGCATGGACATCATTTCTCCCTGCCACGAATAGCTGAGACTCAGCGTCATGGATTCGTATTTCTCATAGACGTCTTTGGGTATGGTATAATGCCCTGGGGTCAGGGTTTTATGAAGCAACAGATCTTCTTGCTCACCATCGGCTGTTTCTGCAAGGATTCCAGCGGAAAAACCGTCTTGCACCAAATTCAAGGGAACATAGATAACGATGGTTGTCGGTACACCGTCTGGTTCCTCAGGCCCTCCTGACGTTGAAAAATCGTCCAGAATCGGGGCGCCCCCCAGATACCACAGCTCTTTCGGAGGGGCACCGTCCTGACTGCGTACCGCGTCCGTTGCGTCCGTTGCATCCGGCACACTGGCCTGAACTTCATTGCGGCCGATGGCAAAACCAATGCCCAGCAGCAAGACCGCGGCCAGAATCAGGCCGATTATGGATAGGATTTTTTGTGATTTCATTGGAATTCCTCCTTAAGAAGACGCTTTATCGGTGTCACGGAATCTCAAAATCAAGGCCGTAGTATTGGGTGTTGTGGAATTTCCGCATCAGAGGATGTATCTGAGATTCGTCGTAGACATCGCGGACTTCTATGGAAATCTGGTAGGTTCCGCTGGGCAGTGCGCCGCAGGTGTCCGACCAGTCCAGCGTGTACAGGGTATCGTCGTTTTCGGCAATTTCCATCACATTTTCGCCGGAGGCTGGCACCTTGTTTTCATCTATGCTGGTGAGAATGTAGTAGCGCGTTTGCAGCTGGCCGAGCTGCTGGCCGCCGGACTGCGTGAATTTGAGGGTCATTCCGGTGGGTGTCACATCCTGCACTTCCAGCGTAATACCCCAGTCCTCACGATCCAGAATATTGCCGTCGTCGTCCAGAAAGATCGTATTTTTCACGGAGCAGCTGCTGAAGGGGGACTGGATGCTGAGCTGCTGAATCAGGTGCTGACTGCCATCCGGGGCGTCCAGAATATCATAGATTGTGCTCAGATTAAACCCGGTGTAATGATACAGAAATTCTGTCAGGCCATTGGCCGTTTCCGAGGACTCCTGACACAGGCCGTTCTCGGCGTCCGTTCTTGCCCACGCCACCAGCTCCGGGACGGAGACCATGCCATTCTGGATGGCTTCCTCCAGCGGTATTTTCTCGCCGTCCAGCAGAATTTTTACATCTGCCACGTCTTCGTAAATCAGCTCGCCTCCACCCATATCCTCAAGGGAGAATTCGGTGTATGCTTCCTCACTCTTGGTGACGGCAAGCCACAGCCGCCGCTGGGGTTCCGCTGCCGTATCTGACGCGGTGAGCTGGGCTTTTGCGCCTCGCACGAACGCGGAGATCTCGTCCGCAGCTTCCGGATCGACCACATCCATGTCCAACCACAAGTGGTAAACGATCCCGTCTTTTTCAAAGAAAATGTGTTGAAAATGGGACTTTTCGCCGGTATCATCTGCGTTTTTCGTCAGATTGATGGAGACGAAAGGACTGCCGCTGCCGCTGTAAAAGGCGATGAACTCAACGTTGTTTGTCTTATGGAACTCATTTTGCAGGTATGTCATGATCT
>OIYS01001156.1_pt1 | contig 14491 bp, 10 predicted proteins | sample 1588271 | NCBI WGS metagenome assembly OIYS01 (sample SAMN03283286) | human gut metagenome | biome: human-associated habitat; material: feces | host: Homo sapiens | place: Peru | collected 2012
GGCCTGGAGGGTGCGCTCATCGCATAACCTCTACCACGACTATCAGTCTATCCCCGTGCGCTTCACCCTGGGCGTCGGCACACGCTATCTTGCCGACGAGGGCGCCCTGTTCCGCGGCGAGATGACCCCTTGTCTGGAGCTTGGCATGGAATATGGCGACGGATACAACGAGCGCACAAACCGCCCGTATGACTATTTCACGGCGCATCTCGACATCGGCCTCACCTCTAACCAGCCCACCATGTCGGGCGCTCACCTCTTGGGCCGTCTGTGGGCAGCCCCCGTCTATGTGGGCCGGTCCGTGGAGGCACGTTTCGGCATATTCCAACATTTCAACTATTTCGATTCAAAGGAGGTGAAAGACGGGTCTGGCACCGTGCCTTACCGCATTTCCGAGGCTGTGGGCCTGGGTCCCGGCATCATGGCACGGTTTGAGCCGCAAGGCAGTCTGGAGAGTGTGGAGCAGAGCGTCTACGCCAGCGTGATAGTGCTTGGAGGCTCGAAGAGCGACTATTATAACGTGATCGACCGCGACTATAACATGGGCAGCGGCTACAGCATGAAGACGCGCACAAGGGTGCTCTTCCGTCGCGCCGGCTTCTTCGCCCTCAACTTCGACTATTATCGCATCTTCACATGGAAGGGCATCGAGAACATCGACACCTCCGACCGCGAGCCGCTCTACTATAACGTGCAGGGCGACAAGAGCAACGCTGAGCTGTTGGTGCTTAACCCTGTGTTCTTCTTCAACGTCTCTCGCCACTGTGGTGTGGAGCTTGCCACCAACTATTATCTTCGCCACACCCGCTATGTCTACCATGACGACGTGCGTGCCAACACCTTCGACTTTAAGGTGGGGGTGAAATGGGTTATTTAAAGGAAAAGGGAAAAACGAAAAGTGAAAAATCCTATAGCCTTTTTAAAAGGTAAAAAAGTAAAAAGGGCTTTTAAAGGTAAAAAGGTAAAAAGGTAAAAAAGGGGCTTTGCCCCTTAAAGATTAATCTATGGCTTGCTCTTATGGGTCTAAGCCATATAAGCCTTTCCCAACGGCGTCAGCCTTTTTTACCTTTTTACCTTTAAAAGTCCTTTTTTACCTTTAAATGAGCCAAAAGATGCCCTCAGGCCCTTCGTTGAACAACAGGTCGAGGACGCTGAGGTTGGGAAGGAAACCATGACGCTGAGCACGAACCTGATAATAAGGACGAGCCTCAAACTCGGCATCAGGCAACGGATGCTTGGGACGTATGGCATCGCGATAATCTACAAATAATGAGCATGCCGATGAAGAACCTAAGCCCTCAGCGGCTCCATTTAAGCCCTTAACAGCTTCTCCAAAGCTCTCAGCGGCTCCATTTACGCCCTCAACGGCTCCATCTAAGCCTCCGCCTCCGCAGATGGTCTCATCGGCATCTATATAATGGTCTGAGAGCGTCAGGTCGGGACGCACGTCGAGCAGGGAGCAGAGGGTGTGGGTGATGTCGAGGTTGAAGTCGAGGAGATATTTCCAGCGATGCTCCTCAAAGAAGGGTCTTATGTCGTCGGCATAATATTCGAAGAAAGGGGTCTCGCCATACGCCGACACGAGAGCCTGCCAGTGGAGATGACGCCAGTTGCCGTGGTCGGAGATGCGTATGTCGCGCATGGCACATTTCATGCCGTCATAACGCTCTATAGGCACGGTGAGGGTCTGCGGACCATTGGCCGAGGCAATGACGCAACGGTTGCGGTAGGTCTGCTTGACAAAGTTGTCGTGCTGCTCTATGATGCAACGGTGACGGTTGAGCTTCTGATACCATTGAACGGGGCCGAAATAGGTGGTGGAAAGTAAAGCCCCTCCCCCTCGCCGCGCTTCGCGCGGCTCACCCCTCCCCTTAGGGCGGGGAGTGATATGCTTGGGCTGGTCAGTTCTTTTTGCTTGAGAAAGGGATATTATTTCGGTTTCGCTAACTTCTTTCATCTCGTTACCTTCTTTCATCTCGTTACCTTCTTTTATCTCGTTACCTTTTATAGCCTCTCTGCCTTTTGCAACCTCTCTCTCTTTTTCAGCTTCGCAACCTTTAAAATCTTCACCGCCTGTTGGGGTGTGGTCTTTCGAATCGGAGGTAAAATTGGGAGATTTGGAGGAGAAAAAATGGGGGGAGTTATTTGACATTCTGCTAAGTTTTATGTTAATTTTCTGACGCTAATTGTTAACGGTTCTTAAAAACCACCCTGGTTTGTCATATGGGCTTAATGAGGCCCTCAAATGGGCTTAATGAGGACGTCAAAGAGGCTTAATGGGAACGCCATTAAGCCTCTTTCAAAGTGTCATTAAGGCACCCTTTTTTCTTACTATTTGATTTTCCCTTTTTTCGAGGTTTTGAACCCGCTTTTTAAAGGTTTTAGAATCTCTCTTTCAAGATTGCAAAAGCCCCTTTTTTCAAGATTTCAAAGCCTCTCTTTCAAGGTTTCAAAGCCCCTCTTTAAAAGATAAAAAACAGCTGAATCTTATTTTATGTTGTCCACGAACCTGAAGAGACGGTTCCAGCGAATGCCGGAGAAGCCGTTGTGGTCGGGGTCGTGGCTCCACCAGATGAAGATCGGCTTGCCCACGATGTGGTCCTCGGGCACGAAGCCCCAGTAGCGCGAGTCGAGCGAGTTGTGGCGGTTATCGCCCATCATCCAGTAATAGTCCATCTTGAATGTGTAGCTTGTTGCGGGTTTGCCGTTGATGAATATCTTTCCGCCGCGCACCTGAAGGTCGTTGCCCTCATAGACCTTTATCGGGCGCTCATAGATGGCAATGTTGTTCATGTCGAGCTTCACGGTGGCGCCCTTCTTCGGGATCCATACAGGTCCATAGTTGTCGCGTGTCCATCCCTTGTTGCCGTTGAGCGGATAGATGTCCCATGTTGTCGGGTCCTCAACCATGGTCACGCTCTCCACGAGGTCCTTGCGGCTTCGCAGCGCCCTTGCCGAGGCGTGTGTGAGCGGCAGATATCCCTGCTGGTTGAGCGACATGATGTCTTCCTGCGATATGCCCAGCTCGTCGATAAGCTCCGATGGCAGCTGTCCGCGCAGCTTCACATAGTAGGCATACTGCACGTTGTCGGGTTCCTTGTTGGCCTTGCCGTTGATATAGACGGTACGGTTCTTTATCTGCAACGTCTGTCCGGGCAGTCCCACGCAGCGCTTCACATAGTTTTCGCGTCGGTCGACGGGGCGCGAAATGACCTCGCCATATTCGAGCTGGTTGTCGTTTATGATCTTGCGTCCGAGCGCATAGATAGAAGCGAAGAAGTTACGCTGCTGCTGAGGCGTCATGTTGGCGAAGTCGGGGTTCTGTCCGTTATGGCGCTCAATCCAGTTGCTCTCGCCAATGCCGTAAGTCAGGCGGTAGAAATCTTGCGCCTGATACTGTGGTGCCGAGCAGAGCGAGTCGCCGGCGGGATAGTTGAACACCACGATGTCGTTGAGCTGCACCTGTCCCAAGCCCTTTGCGCGTTCGTAGGGCCACTGCGGCCACTCAATGTACGAGCGACACTCAAACACCGGCAGCGTGTGCTGCGTGAGGGGCAGCGTGAGCGGTGTCTGCGGCTTGCGCGGTCCGTAGCTCACCTTCGACACGAAGAGATAGTCGCCTGTGAGCAGCGATTTCTCCAGCGACGATGACGGTATGACATAGTTCTGGAAGAAGAACAGGTTAATGAAATAGACCGCCACGAGGGCGAACACCAGAGCGTCGACCCACGACATGACGAAACGGGTCACGCCTTCCGAGTCGCGCCACCACTGCCATTTAATTTTCTTTGTGATGTAGACGTCGAAGATAAACGGCACCACCACGAGTCCCAGCCAGCTCTTCAGCCACAGCAGGATGAGGAGGTAGATCGCCAGGACCACTATAAACTTAGCCCACTGCTTTCGTGGGTCAAGACTTGCTTTTTCTTTGTCAATCATAAAATTATTTTCCACACCATCCGCACCCTCTGCTCCTCGCCCGCCGATGATTGATGGATTTTTTCTTTGTTGTTAATATTCGCTTTAAGGATATGCCTTTTTCAAGACACCTCTCAAGAAGAACAGCCATTCACTCCCCTCCATCGCTCGACCTTTGGTTGTTATGCCAAGGCAATAAGATGAAAGATTGAAGCAAGAACATGAGAAGAAAGTTTTCAAGCCCCAAGGCCATTCACTCCCCGCCCTAAGGGGAGGGGTGAGCCGCGCTTTGCGCGGCGAGGGGGAGGGGCTAAAACTTAAACATATCCCCGATAGTCAGCAATCCCTCATGCTCCTTTGTAAACTCGGCAGCGAGCACAGCACCCAGGGCGAAACCCTTGCGCGAGTGAGCGTCATGCGTGATCGTTATGCAGTCGGCCTCAGAGTTGTAGATAATGCTGTGAATGCCAGGCACCTCGTCGCGGCGTATGCTCTCGATGGGCAGCTCGGCGGGTTCACACACGTTTGTTCCCTCCACGGTGCCGTCGGCCAGATGCTGCTCTCCCTTGACCCATGCGGTCTTGCGGTCGAGGTCGTTGACGATCTCCTCTGCCAGCGTTATGGCTGTGCCTGAGGGAGCATCGAGCTTATGCACATGGTGTGTCTCCTCCATGCGCACGTCATACTGTGGGAAGCCGTTCATGATCTTTGCCAGATAGCGGTTCACGGCAGAGAAGATGGCCACGCCGATGCTGAAGTTTGATGCCCAGAACAGCGTCTTGCCCTCCTCTGAGCACATGCGGCGCACGTCGGCCTCATGCTCCTTCATCCATCCTGTAGAGCCGCTCACCACCTTAACGCCAGCCTTGAACGCCTTGAGATAGTTGCCATAGGCAGCTGTGGGTGAGGTAAACTCTATCGCCACGTCGGCCGAAGCGAAGGCCTCCGACTCGAAGTCGGCCTGGTTGTCTACATCAATGATGCTCACGATGTTGTGGCCACGCTCGCGGGCGATCTGTTCGATCATGTGGCCCATCTTGCCGTAGCCAATAAGTGCTATATTCATCTTGTGTAAAAAGTTTTGTTGTTTCTTTTCTTTGTTTTTGTTTTCTTTTCTTGTGTCGTTGGGGTATCGACCTTGCAAAGTTAATAAAAAAACGTTGTGTCACAGACCATTCTCTATTAATTTTGCTTAATCGGCCCCTTTGTTTTGCCCTGTGCGCTCCCCTGTGCGCCCCATAGTGCTCATTTTCATGCTGTTTTGTTCCATTTGTGAAAATTATTGGCCATAATCAGACAAGAGAGGTTCTTTATATAAGGTGTAAACAATCTTTTTGCCCAAAACTTTTGGTTGTGAGATGTTTTTGCGTTAACTTTGCATGCGGTTAATCAGAATTAATCAGAGAAAAAGTGGCAGACGGATGTCTCCCTGCAACAGGGCGCACATGTTTTTGTTGCGCCAAAGAAGAATTGTTTTTTAACTAAAAGAAAATTAATTGGTTTTGATGAAAGGAAAATTTTTGGCCCTTGCCATGATGTGCCTATCTACAACGCTCACATCGTGTTTCAAGGACGAGCCGCTCAACGCTGAGTGTGACATTGAGCAGGCATACATCCATGTAGACAACCCCGAAGCAATGTTTTTCAGCAAGAACGACACGCTGCAAAAGGTGCTCTATACAGAAAACGAAATAAACTTCGACGTGCGCAAAGAGACCGACCTCACAGCGCTCGCCCCACGCTTCGTGATAACCGAAGGTGCCACCGTGCAGCCCGCCAGCGGCTCGGTGCAAGACTTCTCACACGGACCAGTGGTCTATACCGTGACATCGCAAGACGGCAAGTGGTCGAGAAAATATAACGTGAAGTTCAACATCGTGACACGCACGTTCACCGACTCGCTGCGCTACGACTTCAAAGACTACACCTTGAACGAGGCCACACAGCAGTATTATGAGTGGACAGAGACGGCGTTCGACGGCACCAAGACCCTCAACTTCTGGTCTACAGGCAACGGTGGCTTCGCCATCTGCCGTGGCAGCTACGGTCCAGAGCAGTATCCCTCTGTGCCGCTGCCGGGCGAGGGAGTGTGTGGCACTACTGCCGTGAAGCTCACCACCAGCGACACAGGCTCGTTGGGTGCCATCAAGAACATGCGCATCGCGGCAGGTAACCTGTTTATCGGCAAGTTTGACCCGCAGACAGCTCTCAACCCCTCCAAGACCATGGAGGCAACCAAGTTTGGCCGTCCCACCGACGTGAAGCCGCTGTCGTTCTGCGGATATTACACCTACAAGCCGGGCGCGAAGTTCCAAAACGTGAAGGGCAAGCCCGTGGCAGGACGTGTCGACGAAGGCAGCATCTACGCTGTGGTCTATCGCAACAAAGACGCCGAGGGTCGCGACGTGGTGCTCTATGGCGACAATGTGCTCACCAGCTCGCAGATTGTGGGCAAGGCGGTGCTCCCGAAGGTAGAGACCACCGACGAGTGGACCAAGTTTGAGGTGCCGTTTGAATACACTGAAGAGATTGACGAACAGGTGCTCGCCGCACGCGGCTACTCGCTCGCAGTGGTGTTCTCGTCAAGTGCCGACGGCGCCAAGTTTGAAGGTGCCATAGGTAGCACGCTGAAGGTGTGCCACGTCAGAGTGGCGTGTGCCAAGACCGAATAGTAACCCATTCCAAGACAAATGATTATGAAAAGACATATCGTCGCCGCACTCGCGGCACTCGCCTTACTGCCCACAGCGGCATTGGGCGGCAACATATTCGACAACCTCACCTACTACGCCCGACTGGGCTACAACCTCGGTGGCACAGCACCCGTAGGCATGCCTGCCTCAATACGGTCGCTAGAGAAGTTCACACCCAAGGCCAACGGCACCATTGCCCTCGATGCCTACAAGCCGCTCAACGGACGATGGGGTCTGATCGCCGGCTTCCATGTGGAGAGCAAGGGTATGAAGACCGATGCAAAGGTGAAAAACTATCACATGGAGATAAGACAAGGCGGCGAGACGCTCGACGGCATGTTCACAGGTAACGTGGTTACCGATGTGGACATGTGGATGGTGACGCTGCCGCTACAGGCCACATACACCACGGGCAAGGTGCGACTGAAGGCAGGGCCGTTCCTGTCATATCTGCTGTCGAGCAACTTCTCGGGCTATGCCTACGACGGACACCTGCGCGTGGGCAACCCCACAGGCACACGCGTGGACCTCGGCACAGACGAGGCATCACGAGGCACATACGACTTCTCTGACGACCTGCGACGCGTCCACTTTGGTGTTGACGTGGGTGCCGACTGGCAGTTCTCACGACGCTACGGCGCTTATGCCGACCTGTCATGGGGCTTGATCGGTGCTTTCAAGAGAGATTTCAAAACCATCGAACAGACCATGTACCCCATCTTCGGAAGCATCGGAATAACATACAAGTTTAATTGACGGGTTCTTGCTTAGGCAAACGGCAAGATCGAGCGGACGAGCTCTTGCTCAGGTCAAAACTTATCATCAAAGAAAAAATCCCAAACAACAATATTTTTAAGAACATGAGAAAATTATTTACAACCATCGTCATGGCAGCTCTTGCGCTCACCGTTTCGGCTACCGACTACAATGACAACATGCGCGTGACACTTGATGGGCAGACCATCTTCAAAGGTGCCACGACAATCAGCGTAGACGTTGAAGATGCCGCAAAAGGCACCTACTCACTCAACCTGAAAAACTTTGTGCTCAGCGCCGATGCAGCTGTAGGCAACATACACGTCACAAACGTGCCAGGCACAACATATAGCGACGGCACCGTGACCCTCGCCACAGAACAGGAGATAACAATAGAACCTGGCGACCTGGAGGGTGTCAAGGTTTGGCTCGGTCCCATGCTCCAAGAGGTGCCTGTAAAGGTGTATGGACGCATAAAGGACGGAAAGCTCTATGCCAACATTGCCATCAACAACTCTCTTGGTGACATCACGGTAAATTTCGGTGAGAACGGATACCAGATCGGCAACTCTGATTTTGAAATTTTCCACGAAGCAAAATATGAAGATGCAACAAGCGAAGAACCCGACTTCTGGCACTCGTTCATGAGCAGCACAGGCGATCTCGCAAGCGCGGTCAGCGGCACTCCCAAGACCTTCATCAACGACGTGGAGGACGATGCTGCCAACGTGCGCCCTGGTTCAACAGGCAAAAAGTCGCTGAAGGTGGTTTCGTCGGTAGTTGATTTAGGAATTCTTAAAATTCCAGCAAACGGAACTATCACCACTGGACGCCTGAAGGCAGGAAGTCCCACTGCTGCAAGCTCAGACAACTGCTCGTTCATGGACCTCAGCAACACTGATGTCGATGCTGCCGGTGACCTGTTTGAGGCACGTCTCAACGGTCAGCCTGATGCCTTGAAGGTGTGGGTGAAGTTTAAGCAAGGTACCCTTTCAAAGACAAACAAGGCTTATGTCTACGCTACCGTAAACGCAGTAATTACCGACGGTACCTACTATCAGGATCCTGAGGGTAAAAACAGTTTTAAAAATGTTGTAGCCAAGGCCACTAACAACAAGATTGAGAGCAATGGCTTCGCATGGCAGGAGCTCACCGTGCCGTTCGACTATGAGAAATATGCCGCCAACAAAGCCGCTACAAAGGCCATCCTCGTGACCTTCTCTACCAATGCACAGGCTGGCGTGGGCAGCACAGACCCCAAGAATCTTGACGTGCTGTGCATCGACGACATGTCGCTCGTCTACTACTCACAGCTCAGCAGCATCTCTGTACAGGGTCAGGAGGTCGCTTCGTTCAACAAGGACGCATACGAGTATAACCTGACATGCAACGGTGAGATCTCAGCCGACGACATCAAGGTTGCAGCAACAGGCCGCCAGGCTCTCGTTGACAAGAAGGTTGAGAAGACAGCCGAGGGCTACAAGGCTACCGTCAGCGTTACAGCTGCCGACTACAGCGAGACTCACGTCTACACTCTTAACATCAAGAACGTAGCTTCTGGCATCGACAACGTCGAGAACACCACCAACGCAGCTCCAGCTGCCATCTACAACGCAGCAGGACAGCGCGTCAGCAACATGACAAAGGGCCTCAACATCGTCAAGATGAACAACGGCAACGTGAAGAAGGTGCTGAAGAAGTAAAAACGAAGGCATTGAAAGACAAAGCAACCTTGTGAAGCAAGGATTGACAAAAATAAAGAAAGAAAAAGGTCCCGTTCTCCCACGAGTTCGGGACTTTTTTTGTAGCTTTGCAAAAATAAACACCTTCCACCAAACAAGCCCCGTCATGGAACAACTCCTTCATTATGTCTGGAAGCACAAGCTCTTCCCCCTGTCAGCCCTCACCACCACCATCGGACAAGATGTTGAGGTCATAGACCCCGGCCTGCACAACAGCAACGCAGGGCCCGACTTCTTCAACGCCAAAGTGCGCATAAACGGCACGCTGTGGGTGGGGAACGTGGAGCTTCACACAAAGGCATCAGAGTGGTTCGCTCACCACCACGACCGCGACACGGCATACAACAACGTGGTGCTGCATGTGGTCGAGGAGGAAGACAACTGCCAGGCCATAACCGAAGACGGCCAAAAGCCTCCACAGCTGGTGCTGCCGGTGCCGCAAAAGGTGAAGGACAACTATGAAGAGCTGCTCCACACCGACGCTTATCCGCCGTGCTATCGCATCATACCCAACCTGTCGCGCCTCCTTCAACATTCGTGGATGAGCTATCTGCAAACCGAACGGCTGCAACAGAAGACAGAGGCCATAGAGGCACGGGCAAAGGCGGCGGGCGGGTCATGGGAACAGGCGTTCTTCACAACGCTGGCACGCAACTTCGGCTTCGGGGTCAACGGCGACGCCTTCGAGACATGGGCGATGAACCTGCCGCTCGATGCCGCTGCCCACCACCGCGACGACCCGTTCCAGATCGAAGCGCTGTTCTTCGGACAGGCCGGACTGCTTAACGTGGCGGCCGTGACGGAACACAGACAGCTCGAGACAGCGGCAGATGCCCATTTTCAAAGCCTCTCACGCGAGTACACATATCTCGCCCATAAGTTTAACCTCACGCCCATAGACGGCCGCATGTGGCGCTTTCTGAGGCTCAGACCGCAGAACTTTCCTTACATACGCATAGCCCAGCTCGTCAACCTCTACTGCTCGCGGCAGTGCTCCCTGAGCCTGATGGCCAACTGCCAATCGCTTGACGACGTGCGGCGCATGCTGTCTACCGAGACCACACCCTACTGGCACACTCATTACACCTTCGGGCAGGAGAGCAAGACGAACGACAAGCAGCTGTCGAAGGCATCGAAGGACGTGCTTGTCATCAACACCGTGGTGCCCATGCTCTACGCCTATGGGCGGCACACCGCTTCGGAGAAGCTCTGCGACCGCGCCTTCGCCTTCCTCGAACAGCTCAAGGCTGAGGACAACACCATCGTGCGCATGTGGCAACAGTGTGGCCTGTCGGTCGACAACGCCGGCGACTCGCAAGCGCTCATTCAGCTCAAACGCGAATATTGCGACAAAAAGGAATGTCTCCGCTGCCGGTTCGGGTACGAATATTTAAAGGTAAAAAAGGCTGACGCCTTTATAAGGTAAGAGTGAAGAACGAAGAGTGAAGAATTCAATAGCCCTTCTAAAGAGGGAAAATCAAAATTCTAAAAATCAACATTGCGCCATCGGCGCAACAATTCAAAATCCAAAAATCAAAATTCAAAAATCTTATAGCCTTAGCCATTCACTCCCCTCCCTAAGGGGAGGGGTGAGCCGCGAAGCGGCGCGGGGGTGGGGCTGTGCTTTAAATTCAGAAAAAAAATGAAAGAAAAATATATATTTGAGACGGAGATGGAGGTGCGCGACTATGAGTGCGACATCCAGGGCATTGTCAACAACGCCAACTATCTTCATTACACCGAGCACACACGACACCTGTTTCTGCTGTCGCTGGGTGTGAGTTTCGCACAACTGCACGAGAAAGGGGTCGATGCCGTCGTGGCACGCATGAACCTTCAGTATAAGGTGCCTCTGCGCTGCGCCGACCGGTTCGTGTCGCGCCTGGGGCTGCGCAAGGAGGGCCTGCGTTATGTCTTCAACCAAGACATCTACCGCAAAAGCGATAACGTGTTGTGCTTCAAATGCACCGCCGAGCTCGTGGTCCTCATCAACGGACGCTTGGGCAACAGCGAAGATTATGACCGGGCCTTCGAGAAGTTCTTAAAAGATTGAAGGGCTTGGGAGATATAAGGACAATAAGACCTACCATATAAGGCGCATAAGATATAGGCGCATAAGACATAGGCTTATAAGACCTATATGCCTCATAAGATCTATATGCCCCATAAGACCGACATGCCCCATAAGGTCTGTATGCCCTTAAGCCTTACAAGCCCCGCTCTTACCCCATCAAGAAAGAAAACAATGACAACCCAACCCAACAGCAAAGAGACGATATCTCTCATAGCCCTGACACGCGCCAGCAACTTCGGGCTTACCGACATGCGAGAGCTTTACAACCTGGCAGGGTCGGCAACAGCCGTGGCAGACCACTGTCACGACATAAGGTCTATTATGCCCAACGCCCCGGAACGTCTGGTAAGGGCGGTGGAGAGCATGGAGAACCTCATCGGTATGGCCACCGACGAGTATGGCTTCATGACGGACAACGGCATTGAGCCGCTCGCCATAAACGATGAGCGCTACCCATCACGGCTGCGCGAGTGTGACGACGCACCGCTGCTGCTCTTCTACAAGGGCAACGCCGACCTGAACGCACGACGGGTGATCAGCATTGTGGGGACACGCCACAGCACAGCCTACGGCCATGACCTCATAAACAGGTTTGTGGGCGACCTGAAGACGTTATGCCCACAGACGCTGGTGGTCAGCGGTCTGGCCTACGGTGTCGACATCTGTGCGCACAACGCGGCGCTGAACAACGGCTACAGCACCGTTGGCGTGCTGGCTCACGGGCTCGACACGCTCTACCCTCCGGCTCACAAGCCTACGGCACGAAGGATGGTGGGGCAGGGCGGACTGCTGTCGGAGTTTCCTTCGTCGACGAAAGCCGACAAGCTCAACTTCGTGCGACGTAACCGCATCGTGGCGGGCATGGCTGACGCCACCGTGCTCGTGGAGAGCGCTGCCCACGGCGGCGGACTGATAACCACGCGCATGGCTTTCGACTATAAACGCGATGTCTTTGCCTTCCCCGGACCGGTGGGAGCACGCTACAGTGAGGGCTGCAACAACCTCATTCGCTCGGGCAAGGCAACGCTCATAACGTCGGCAAAGGACCTCGTTGAATCGATGGGATGGCTTGAGGACAGCATGCTCTCACAGGCTAAGCAACAGGGCATAGAGCGACAACTCTTCCCGACGCTGTCGCCCGAGGAACAACGCATCGTTGACCAGCTCGCTAAAGAGAACGACCTGCAAGCCAACGTCATTGCTTTGCGCACAGCGCTGACCATTCCGCAAATCAGTGCCCTGCTCTTCTCGCTTGAGATGAAAGGCATGGTGCGTCTCTATGCCGGAGGAACCTATCATTTGATAAAATAGAAGCCCCTCCCCCTCGCCGCCTTCGGCGGCTCACCCCTCCCCTTATGGAGGGGAGTGAATACCTAAGGCTGGTTGGAGATAAAAAGGCTCTCCCAAGCCTCTTAATAAGACATAAAGCTCTCTGAATAAAGAAAGTCGTTCTTAAAAAATGTGGTTCTTTCGCAAGTTTTAACGACAAAAGAAAACAAGCAACGAATGAAAATAGTAAATATAGAATTTGGACCCCATCCCATCTTCCTCGCACCAATGGAGGATGTGACCGACATTGGCTTCCGACTGCTGTGCAAGCGTTACGGAGCATCTATGGTGTACACCGAGTTCGTAAGCGCTGAGGCGCTTGTGCGCTCAATAAAATCTACTGTCAGCAAGCTCACCATCAGCGACGAGGAGCGTCCGGTAGGAATACAGATCTACGGGCGCGATGTCGACGCCATGGTTGAGGCTGCAAAGATTGTGGAACAGGCAGGACCCGATGTCATCGACATCAACTTCGGATGCCCCGTGAAGAAGGTGGCGGGCAAGGGTGCCGGAGCAGGAATGTTACAAAACATACCGCTCATGCTCGAGATCACGGAGAAGGTGGTGAAGGCTGTGAAAACGCCCGTCACGGTGAAGACACGACTGGGATGGAGCGCCGACAACCTTGTCATCACAACGCTGGCGGAGCAGTTGCAAGACTGCGGCATACAGGCGCTCACCATTCACGGTCGCACACGGGCACAGATGTACACGGGTCAGGCCGACTGGTCACTCATTGGCGAGGTGAAACGTAACCCACGCATACACATACCCATCATCGGCAACGGCGACATAACGACGCCTGAACAGGCCAAGGAGGCGTTCGAACGCTACGGTGTGGATGCCGTGATGGTGGGACGCGCCACCTTCGGACGACCATGGATCTTCAAGGAGATGCGCGACTATCTCGACGGCTTGCCTGCAGACCCCACCCTCGACCTCGACCATAAGATCGACATTCTGGAGGAGCAGTTACGCATAAACGTGGAGCGCATCGACGAGTATCGTGGCATCTTGCACACACGCCGCCATCTCGCCGCCTCGCCCATCTTCAAGGGCATCCCCGACTTCCGACAGACGCGCATAGCCATGCTGCGTGCCGAGACCGTGGAGGAGCTGACGGCCATTCTTGAACATTGCCGCACCATGCTTAAGGAAAGACAATAGAGAGAGAGGTTGTTTTATAAGACAATCGGTTTTTTTAAGACAATTGGTTTTTTAAGACAACATTAAAATCGGTTGTTTTTAAAGACAATAGAGACAATAGGGACAATTCTTTGATTGAGAGTTAATGACAACGCCAAATCAAAAAAATTGTCTCTATTGTCTCTATTGTCTTTAAAAAACGCAAGGTGGGGAAATTTCTAATTGCCTCTGTTTGTCGTAAAAAGCGCAAGGAGGTTTATGACCCCACAGTCTTGAAAAAGCCAAAGGGAGGGAGCTTAAGAGCCGTTGTCTTAAAAACAACCTCATAGCGGGTTTTGTTGAAGATAAAGGCTTGTACGTTGAAATAAAAGTTAGAAAGCCGAGCAGGCTTAGCCTTGTCTTGCTTTTTTTTAATATCTTTGTAGACAGAAAAAATGAAGCCATTGTCGTAAACCCAGCCCCAGGGCTGAAAAAGACGATGAGAGCTTTTAAAAGGACATTGTCGTAGGGACAATGAAATCGGTTAGCAAGGAAAAAATGTCAATGCACAAATAACCAATCTGTAAACAATTCTGATGTCGGGAGACCGACGTGAGACAAAGACAAAATAAAACAAACAAAAAACAACTGCCCGTGACGGCGATTCGCCGAAGCGGAAAACTACACACTAAAAAAACAAATTTTCAGTAATGCGCGGCGCTCGGAAAGACTTCCGGTGCCGCGTTTTTGCCTCCTAAGTGCCATAGTTACGCATCTCAACCACCATTGTTTCTGTCACGAAAGTACGTATTTTTTATAAGTGATTGAGAATGAGATAAGTTTTTATCTCATAA
>OIYS01001160.1_pt1 | contig 14461 bp, 9 predicted proteins | sample 1588271 | NCBI WGS metagenome assembly OIYS01 (sample SAMN03283286) | human gut metagenome | biome: human-associated habitat; material: feces | host: Homo sapiens | place: Peru | collected 2012
CATATCTTTTTTATGCAAAAGTAGCAAAAATACAAACCAATTGGCATGTTGCAATGATTTGTTCTTTCACTAAAAAGACAAAGTGAAAAGACGCACAAGCAAACATTTCTCTTAATCAATTATAGTTTATACCTTTGCAAGAAACAATAAGTTGATAAGATGACGAAACCAAGAGATTATTTCACGGGCAAGCAAGAGGAGTTCAAACGATCTGAAGTACAGATAGCCCCATACAACCCAAGGAGGATTTCACCAAGTCAAAAGGCGATGTTGAAACGTTCCGTGAAGATGTATGGTGTGATTGGTGGAATCACCATCAACAAGCGCACCATGACGATAGTCGGTGGAAACCAGAAGGTGGCAATTCTGGATGAGATATTCAAATATCCCGACAACGATTACACCTTATTGGCTGAGGCTATAGATGTTGATGAGAAGACCGAGAAGGAGATAAACCTCATGCTTAACTCCGACAACGCAAGGGGTGAGTGGGATGACGATAAAGTGCGAGACCTGCTTCCCGACATAGACTGGCACAACGCAGGGCTGACCGAGGAAGACCTTTCTCTTTTCGGAATAGATGCCTTGGTAAGGACGGATGAGGAGGACAAGTTGGGAAAGGAGCTGAATGCTCTTCTTGACCCATTCGACAATACACCCGTCCATGCACCAGCTCCAAAGGAAAAGAAAGAGGAGACTAGAAGACAGATAGAAAATACACAAGTCATTGCAAACCAGATACAGGATGCTCAATATGAAGCCAACAAGGAACACATGCGACAGGTAAAGCTTGACGTAAAGACCAAGGCGGCTGAGAAAGCCCTTGAATGCGAGGCCTACGTGATGCTCTCCTTTGATAACATTGATAACAAGGAAAGATTCTTGCGCATATTCGGTTTCGTTGAGACAGATAAGGTCGTAAGGGGCGAGATGTTGATGAAGGTCGCAAGGCATATATAAAAATCGCTATATGAAAAAGATAAGGAAGATAACCAAGGGTATATTGGTGGCTGCCATGTTAGTCGTCTCGATAATTCCCATATTGACAATAACCTTCTTCTTGAATGGACACCGGAGGAATGCGTTTCTCGACATTATATCCGAATGGGTCGCAGACTTAATGAAAGGATTAGGTTAAGTGCTTGATAGTTAGTGATATAAGTTGCATTAGAGTGGCAGGCTTTCGTCTTACTCTCCAATAGGTGACTTTAAAAATAATTCGCAAAATGGCAAAACCAAAATTCGATTACGATGGGGAGGAGTTCTACCAAGAGATAGAGAAGCTGGCCTTTCGGGGAATGAAGGACTCGGAGATAGCTTACTCCCTGGCGGACAAGTTTGGGGTTGACCTCTGCCCCGCCGTTTTCAACAGGATGAAACACGGAAAATACGAGGGTTGGAACGAAGAAAAGAACGCAAAACGTTCCGAGCTTATCTCTCACTCCCTAGTGCGAGGGCGTGAGGAAATTAATGCTTTGGTGAGGGGAAAATTCCTAAAGGCAGCCCTTGGAGGAATAGTCGTAAAGGGCAAGACCGTGACCAAGAGGCACATGGTAGTGGATGGTCAGCAGACCAAGGACTTGATAGTGGAGACGAGGGAGACCGAGCAGGAGACACCTCCTAATATGAACGCCCTTGCCACTTGGCTCTATCACTTTGACTTGGACTGGAGAAATATACAGAACAAGAAGAAGGACGAGGATAACAACGGCATTCCTTTCGACCCAAAGAAAGGTGTCTCCATCAACAAGTGGATTGAGAGGGAAATCGAGGAAAATGGAGAGGAGGAAGCGTGATGATTAGGTCGCATTCGGTGTATTATCCATTGTATAACGATAAGGACAAGTTTATCATACTGATTACGGGAGGTCGAGGCTGCGAGCACCCCGACACACCTATTCTGATGGCCGATTTATCCGTAAAGAAGATAAAGGACATAGGGGTTGGTGATTACGTCATGGGTGATGATGGCACTCCAAGGTGTGTATTAAAGCTGTTCCGTGGCGAGAGTCAAATGTATAGGGTTAGGCAGAATAACGCTGATGACTATATCGTGAATGATTCTCACATCTTAACATTGAAGAAAAGTGAGTCGGCTAAAAGGCCTTATGGAGAAATAACAAAGAAAGGAACGCCTAGACATCCATTTGGAAGATATTCTTCTTACGGGGATGTTATAGATATTCCTCTTCTTTTCTTTGATGGTAAAAGCGAGAAGTTTAAGAATAATTTCTTTGGTTTTAAATCCGCAAGCATTCCATATAAGGAACAAAAGACACTCATACCACCTTATCTTATGGGATTGTGGTTAGGTGATGGGACATCTGTATTTCCTCGTATTACCAACCCGGAGCAAGAGGTTAAAGACTGGATTGAAAATTATTGCACCAAAAATAATCTTAGGTTAACTAGCCGATATAAGCAAGGTGCATACCACATGGGAATTGTTAGAAATGGAAAGATTGGAAACAATATTTTCTTAAATGCTTTAAAGCATTACAATCTTATAGGAAATAAGCATATCCCGCAAGAATATATATCTAATTCAGAGGAAAATAGATTACAACTGCTTGCGGGTCTTTTGGACACGGATGGATATTCTGGTAAGGGGTATTACGAAATTACCCAAAAGAACAAAGAGCTGGCTTGTTCGATTAAGTTGGTTGCTGACACTTTAGGGTTTCGTACATCTATAAAAACAAAGGAGGCTAGGTGTAATGGCAAAGATTGTGGATTGGTTTATCGTTTAAACATAAGTGGCGACTTGTGGCGTATTCCTTGCAAAGTGGCTAGAAAAATAGCCAAGAAGGAGAACCTTCATAAAAACAAGGATTGGAGAGTATCTAGGATAAATATAGAACCTATTGGAAAGGGTGAGTATTGCGGTCTTATGCTTAACGGCAATCAACGATACCTTCATGCCGATGGGACGGTGACGCACAATTCAGGCAAGTCTTACTCAGCAGGTACTTTCATCGAAAGGCTCACATTTGAGTACAACCCAGCGCAAAAACTAGCCCATAAGATACTCTATACCCGTTATACAATGGTGAGTGCGGCTATTTCCGTTATCCCAGAGGTCAAGGAGAAGATAGAGGCTGACGGAACGCAAGATTACTTCAAGTCAACAAAGACCGACATCATCAATAAGATGACCGGAGCGGAAATCATGTTCCGTGGCATCAATACCTCCAGTGGAAACCAGACGGCGAAACTGAAATCAATCCATGGCGTGACTACCTTTGTGGTCGATGAGGCCGAGGAGTTCACAAGCTATGATGATTTCGAGAGGATAATGCTCTCCATCCGCCAGAAGGGCTTGCAGAACAGGGTGATAATCATTATGAACCCATCAGACTCAACTCATTGGGTGTATAGGAAATACATTGAGAACACACATACAATAAAGTACTTTGATGGTGTTCCCGTACAGATAAGCACACATCCTAATGTCTTGCATATCCACACGACCTATTTGGATAACATAAGGCATCTTAGCCCTCAGTTCCTTAAGGAGGTACTGGAGATGAAGCAGAACGACCCCGAAAGATACGCCCACATCGTGATGGGCAGGTGGTCCGATGTCGCCGAGGGTGCGGTGTTCAAGCATATTGGTATCGTTGACAAGTTCCCGGAGAACGCCAAAAAGGTAGCCCTAGGTGTGGACTGGGGTTACGCAAAGGATGTAACGGCAATAGTCAAATGTGGAATAGTGGAAAATCGCTTGTATTTGGATGAGGTATGCTACAAGACCGGTATGTTGTCATCTGACATCATCAAGGTTTTGAGACCTTATACAGAAGAGGGAGTGTTCTCCTATGCAGATTGTGCCGACCCTAGGTTGATTGACGAGGTTGCCTTGGGTGGTGTGATTATCTATGCCGTCAAGAAGGGAGCTGGCTCCATTGTTGCTGGAATAGACAAGATGATGACTTTCGAGATATTCGTGACAAGGAGGTCTATCCACCTTCAGGAGGAAGGACGCAAATACGTGTGGGCGAAGGATAAGGATGGCAACTACATCAATGTTCCCGAAGACCATGACAACCACCTTTGGGATGCGGCTAGGTATTACACCAATGGACACTTGCTTGGTAAGGTGATAAAATCGAAGAGAGTAACGAAAGCTGACCTTGGTGCGTATTAAATGTAAAAATAAAAGATATTTGTAAAGAAAATACAAGTGTATAAATGTTAGCAAGTTAGTCAAAGACATTTCTAATGATAGATAAAAACAAAATGTAAATATAAATGAATTTAGTTGGATAAACATGGATTTCGGTAAATTCTTCACTTTATCCGTAAGTGAAATGGAAAAAACTCCACAAAAGGTGTTATAAATGAATTTTTGGTATCTTTGCCATAAAAACAAGAAGTATGTTTTCAAACACAGTGTTACAGATAAAGACGTATTTCAGAAACCTCACGCTGAATGCGATAGGGGTTGAGAGGAATATATACGAGAGGATGAACGATGGTGATGTAAATTCCGTCATAAGCATGATGGAGGAGCACGACCTTGCCGTTGACAACGCCTTGTCGGAATACAATCCACAACTTCATGATGTGATGCACAGGGCGGACAAGTGGGTAAAGGGAGAAGGAAAGTACCGAACAGAGAAACTGCCTAGGACCAGACAGAAATATATCAATGAGGTTGAGCTTTTCTTCTTGCTTGGAAACCCTATCTTGTGGAAGAAAGTTGATGGTGATGATGATGCCTTCGAGGTATTCAAGAAATATCTGGGTTCCATTTACTTCAACACGAAGATTAGACAATGCAAGAGACTGGCGGGAGCTGAGACGGAGAGTGCCTTTATATTCAACTTCTCGCAAAGGGACGGAAAGATGCACGTTGATGCTTATGTCGCCGCACGTTCGGAGGGCTACAAGCTAAGGGAACTCTTCGACCAATACGGGAACATGGTGGCCTTGGCGGTCGGGTATAATATCAAGCAATCCGATAAGGTCGTTGAGTGCTGGGACATTCTCACGCAAAAGGTGAACTATCATTGCGAGCAAGGAGGCATTGGATGGAGAACGTTTCAGTCACCAAACCCGACGGGGAAAATCAACGGCGTGTATTTCCGCCAGCCGAAGGCTTGGGATGGTGCAGAACCCAGAATGAGTCGTGAGGAACATTTGGATTCGAAGATAGCCGACACAAACAACTATTTCGCTGACCCGATAGCCGCAGCCACTGCTGATGTGATAAACAGCCTTCCAAGGAGGAACAAGGTTGGCAAGTTGATTCAGCTGACCGGCAAGGACTCCAAGTTTGAGTACATCAACCCACCGCAGAACTCAGAGATAAGGAAAGCCGAGAAGGAGGACTTGAAGCAGTCCATCCTCTTTGATACGTTCACACCCGATATGTCACCAGAGTTAATGAAGTCCTTGGGAACTCTTACGAGTGTCGGCATCAAGCGAGCCTTGGTGCTTGGGTACATCAAGAGAGCGAACAGAATGGAGATATATGAGGAACTTATCGGAAGGCTCTCGCATGTAATCATCGCTGTATTGAAGGAGCTTTACCCCGATATGGCCAGTAAGTTTGACAAGCTGGAGGTAGGCTTTGACTTCGCCGAGCCTTTTGATGATGACAAAAAGGAAAAGTGGACTACGATAGCCACACTCTACCAGCAAGGCGTGATGTCCTTGGAACTTGCCGTGCAGATGCTTGCTTTGACCGATGCGCCAGCCGAGGAAATCGAGAGAATCAAGAACAACGCCGCAGAGAAGGCTGCTCTAGCCGCAAGCGCAAAGGATAATAACCAATCTTAAAGTTTTTATTGTTTTATGTTATTGTTTAGGCACATTCCCACTTGGGTTTGTGCCTTTTCTTTTCACTTTACCGTTTAGTGAAATCAAGGATGGGGAAAGTTTCTCTAGATGTTTTTGTTTATGTAACTTTGCAACCATGAAGGCAAACGAATTGATGATTAATGGAAATGACGCTTGGGATACCTATCGTATCAAGATGGGCAGTGGATTTCTTGATGCCTTGGAGGCTGATGCCGACAACAAGGAGTATATTACCAACTCTGTTCGTACCGAGGATGGGACGAGGGTTGTTCCTGTAAGACCTAGGAAATCAGAGCGAAACGTAACCTTGGAGTTCGTTATAATCGGCAGAGACCATAATGATTACAACGAGGTTCTTAAAAAGTTTGATTCATTGATGGATAATGGATATGTTACAATACAAGTTCCATCTTCCAAGGATGATATTTACAGGCTTTATTGCTCAAGGAAATCAACCTCTTATTCAAGGGGAAAGGGTGGTGCAATCGGGAAGAAGAGCATCAAGTTCATGGAGTACGACCCAACCAACCGAGGTGCGTTGTCACAGAATGATTACGACTTGTTTAACATGAAGAATTTTGAGGACTTGCAATGAGAACATATAAGGAGATAGATATAAGGTATTACGACGTGGATGGTGTGGTACATACAAGATGCACCATTCCCGTCACAGAGAGTGCGTTGGTCCACTTCGAGCTGATGCAGTCCCATTATTGCAAGCTGTCCTTCAAGCTAGGCAAGGCGGTGTATTTCAAGCTTGGAGACTTTATAGAGACTGATTATGGTCGTTTTGAGCTTGTTGACGGTGTAAAGCCAAAGGATGATGGCTCACTGGGGTATTCCTATGACCTACAGATGGAGGCATACTACCGTAAGTGGAAGAATAAGCGGATGAAATATATGCCTAACTCTGGCTCGCCCGAGGGAACGTTTACGCTTACATCGAATATTTCCACGCATGCGAATGTCATCATTGACAACTTGAAGTTCTTGGCAAGCCTAGGAAAATCCTATCTCTACGACCCAAAGTACGAGGGAGGGGGAACGGATTATATCTTCAAGGTTGATGGGAGTGTTGATGCCATCAAGGCAAAGACGGTTACCTATTCCAACTCTAGCATACTGGATGCAATCTCCAACATAGCCCAGACCTTCGAGTGCGAATGGTGGGTGGAGGGAAACATCATTCATTTTGGCACTTGTGAGAACACGAACGCTGTAGTTGATTTTAAGGACGGCGAGAACATTGTTTCTATGTCAAGTTCTCAAAGCCAGTCCAACTATGCCAACAGGGTTTATGCCTTTGGTGCAGCTAGGAACCTGCCAAGTGGGTATAGACAAAACGAGTCAGCCGATGTTACGAAGAATGGAGTGGTCGAGAGAAGGCTGATGCTTCCAACCATAGGAGAGTGTTCCGACAAGAACAAGAGACTCTTGGAAGAGAGTGGCTTTGAGCTAAAGGATGGCTACATACAAGTCAAGGGACTTACAGAGGATGAGTATGTAGAGGGTGTTACGACAAACGATGATATTTACCCAAGAAACCTTATCAAGACATCCAATGTCACTTCATACGAAAGGGATGTTGAGGATGAGAGTACGCCTGAGAGTGGTGATTTCGTCAAGAGAACGTTTTATAGGGTGAATAATCTTTCCATTATCGGAGATGATGGTGAGAAAACAGGCGACATGGCATTCAGAAGTTCTTATATCCTCAGTGGAAAGACGTTGCGCATAGTGTTCCAGAGTGGTTCCTTGAATGGCATGGACTTCGAGTGTCAGTTCAACCCGGACGCCAAGCAAGAGACATTGAGGGACAATGATGGAAATCCGATACTGAAGGACGGAAAGGAACAAGTTAACCCAGAGTCGCAAGTATTCGAGATTGTGGGAAACGAGGACTATGGAAGATTCTTGCCCGATACCGACTTGCATCCAAAAGATGGCGATACGTTTGTCTTGTATAATTGGGACTCGACAAAGCTAGGGAATACATTGGTGACATCATCGGCTAATGAGCTGTTGACGGATTCAATCAAGAACCTCAAGAAGTCAATGATAGACCCTACCACATATACTTGCACGGCAAGCTCTGATTATACCTACAATGATGGGAACGGAATGTTTCACCAAGAAGGAGACAAGGTGATGCTCTTCAATAAGGGTTATGGCGACAGTCCTAGGGAGTCTAGGGTCATCGGGTATGAGTTGCACCTGGATATTCCCTTTGACAGCGTGAAGTATGTTGTTGGCGAGAAGCCTGCCTACTCAAGGCTCAATGCCATGTCCTCGCAGATAGAGGAACTTGTGTTCAATGGGCAGAGCTATGTAGGGCAGGGTGGTGGAGGCAATACCACGTATATCATAAAAAGCTATGATAGCGTGTTGCCTACGGAGTACAACGTCTATTCCGCAAAGGCTGTTGATTCTCAAAGGGCAAGCAAGGTCAAGGATGATACCTTTCAAGGCTTTATGCGCTTCATAAAGGGACTTAGAGCCGACGAGAAGATACAGTTGTTGAAAGGTCTAATCATCGGAAACAATGGCTATTCTTTTGACGAGAACGGCAACATCATTGCCGACAGCCTAAAATCTATAGGTTTCGACAAGGCTCTCAACGAGGGCTTCGGAATGGAAATGGAGTCCGCTGGCACGTCACACCTCTATCTCTCCAACCTCACCGTATGGGGAAAGATGTTTGTGAACATCTTGGAGATAATGAAGACCAAGTATGCTGGTGGAAACATCTATCTGTCGGCAGCAGGCGGAACAATCGTCAAGGTCGTGCCTGTAATGTACATTAATGAGGATGTAGGGTGGGAGGAGACATCGGAATCTTGGTGCGATGGTTGGAAGTGTTATATATTGGCAGACGATGGAGACGAGGCGACCACGAACCCTTGGGTAGAGGGAGACCAAGTAAGATGTCAGTCGATGGGTAATCTTCTGGGTACGAGATATGCCAAGGCTACAAATAAGAGTTATTGGAGAACCATCCCTGAGCACGGAGTATCTAGCTTCAACGAGTATATCTATAATGACTACGGTACTCCTGCCTACAACGGCAAGATGTTCTATTGGATAGTTCTTGGCAAGCACTCCAAGGACTTTGACGGCTATACAGAGGAGAATGCGCCAACTGGCACGACCGACATTCCAGAGGCAGGTGACTCCATCGTGCTCGATGGCAGCCGCAAGGACACGTCAAGGCAGGGCGTGCTCCAGCTCTCTTCCTATGGAAGTGGTGCTCCATCCATCGTTGGTCTTCGTGAGGTAAGCGATTACTCTCACGAGAATTGCGCTATATTTGAGCTATCTTATGATTATGTTCGAATCTTGGCTGAGCGATTTAAGCTCATAGCAAAGAACAACAAGGTAGTAGAGATTACCAACTTCCGTGGTGAGTGGGACCCTACAGAGAAGTATTACAAGAACGACCAAGTGAGCCACAACAATGCCATTTGGACGTGTCTCAATGATGAGGTTTGGCAATCCGAGCCTGCCGATGACAATACGGCTTGGCGCAAGGAGGTGTACGGACAGAAGGGTGAGGATGGCAGCAGCTTCAAGGTCTTGGGAACGGCGGTCAAGCATTTTACTAATGCGGACGATATTGGTGGAGAATTATTGACTACCAAGGAATATCTGTTTGATGACACAAGCGGACTGCCCGATGGCGTGGCTTCTCCTTGTATTGCGACATATATGAAGGTTGTGGCAGGTCATACGTGGATTATCTGCAAGTCCAATGATGGTGATTCCTATATGATAGGCGATGACCTATGGACGAACAGCGGAACGGCTTGGCTCAACATTGGCAACGTGAAGGGTGTATCCATATCCTCAACTTCCGTTACCTATGGTGTCAGCGCAAGCGGAACGCAGCAGCCTTCCTCTTGGTCTAGCGTCATACCACCTACAACCGATGAATACCCATATCTATGGACGAGGACGGTGGTGAACTACACCGATGGCAAGTCCACTACCTCCTATTCCGTGTCACACAATGGCAAGGACGGAGCGAAGGGAGACCCTGGAGATAAAGGTGCGGACGCAATCACCATACAGCTTGCAGGTGCTCCACTCATCTTCGATGCAGGGTCGGACGGAATTGTTCCAAAGGGCGTTACAAATTATGCTAGGCTCTATGTGACGGTAGGCGAAAAGGACGTGAGCGAGTATGTCGGGCAACCTTATTCTGTTTCATCCGAAGGAATGAACGTATCTCCTGAAGATGGCTATGTGATAGAGAGGAGAGAGTACAATGAAAAGATGACTTGGTATCTAGGTATCAAGTCCGATGCCATAAGCAAGGTGTATCTCAGTGACAACAAGACCGAGGTGTCTGCAACGTCTGGCTATATCACTTTCGTTTTTGCCTATGGCGCAAATCAGTATGTGGGTCAGCTTCCGTTCCAAGTGAACGTGGCGAGGTACACTGGCGAGCTTACCCTCACCAACAAGCAGTTCAAAGTCTCAATGGATGGATTGACAACACGTATGAAAGCTGCCGAGGGTGGCATTACTAATGTCAACACAAGGCTAGACACCGAAGTTGATACCTTGCATTCCGAGATTATTTCCACCGCCAATAACATAAAGTTGGAAGTGACGGAGCAGATGAACGGCAACCTGAAGAAGGCAGGATTGGAGGTCAAGGCTGACGGAATAACCTTGTATGGCGACAAGATAACCATCACAAACGAGGATGGCAAGACCACCACCGCCCTCTTCGCTAACGGCAAGATTAATGCCTCGCTCATTGACGCTGATAAAATCGAGGTGAAGCACCTTTGGGCGAAGAGTAATGACGGAGCGAACAAGGTGGGCTACTTTGGCAACACTGAGGAAGAAGCCTGCAAGATTGACGATACATACGCTCCGTTGTTCGTTGGAGCCGATACGGCGAAAAACTCTCCGTTCTATGTAACGAATAAAGGTCACATGGTGTCTAAAAGTGCTACGCTTGGAAGCTTTTCGCTTAACGAATCCAGTCTCCGATACCTCACAGGTTACGATGACGAAGAGCCGGGTTTTGCTCTTTACAACGAATACATGGTATTCCGTGGGTACAGTAGGACTTTTTCGCCCCAAACAAAAAAGTGGACATCGGAAAGGAACAGGCTAATCTGGGTGGGTCGTAACGATTGGGTTTACTCAGTGCCTTCATTGATGAGCAATATACTTGTGCAAGATTCTTTCCCTATGACTACTGGTGATACCGCCAAAATAGGATTGCGTATATCCGTAACAGGATGCGATGACAAATATCAGTATGAGGACGTCAATTATAACGGAGCCATGGGCAGTAATGTGTATGGTAATTTTGCGATATATGCAGAGAATGGAATGTATGCGGGATTCAGACCGATGACCAGAATAGCGAATTACAGTATGAAGTTAACGGAATTGGATTGCGTGATATATGTTTCTGTTACGGGCATCACGCTCACCCTCCCTGACAATCCTCAGAGAGGACAATGCTACAAGTTCATACAAGGTGCTGGAAGTTTTCATATCAAATCATCGAGCAAGAATATATATAGCATGCATGTTGGTCAAACGGACAATTTTACGAGTGACTCATATAACCAGATAACGGAGATTGTCTGGATAGGCGACCACTGGAGAATAAATTGGTTTAGGGAATCCGTCGGTAAATAACGTTTTTAAAAATATATAATAGATTATGAAACTGCAATTAGACAACGTAATGGTGCGCCTCTCCTTGGATAGCGAGCAGCGCACGCAGATGGAACTCAGAAAGGAAATCGCCAACGCCATCTACAAGACTGGCAGAAGGGGCTTGGCGGACGTGGCACTCTCCACGAAGATGTGGAACGGTAGCAACGATACCGACTACACCGATGAGGAGGTTTCCGCCATCAAGGAGTTCGTGGAGAAGAACTTCATCCCTGCCGTCATTGTGGCGGTGAATGAGGTGATTGAGAGTTCGGGTAAGTTTAGTCAAAGATAATCAATCATATGAAGAAGATAGTAAAAGGAAATGACTTCACGTTGAAAATACCGGTGATGAAGTCCGTGGAGGGGCAGAAAGTGCCCTTCCCTCTCCCTGCTTGTACCGATGTGCAGGTGAGGGTATGCAACCAGTTCAAGCGTATCTCCCTCTCCTATGAGGTGGACGTGGAGAACGACAACGTTATCTTGGCGAGGGTCGAGGGCGATCAGATTCCCCTTGGCACTTATGCCATCGAGGTGAAGGGTAAGATATTCGGCAACGACTGGCGAAGCAACGAATATCCTCAATTTGCCCTCGTAGCCAACAATGCCGATGCAGACACCGAGTTTGGAGAGACCGATGAGGGCGACAATTCCGTTGAGATGGACACGGCACTTGTCATCCTTCCTCCTAGCGTGGAGTTGCAGAACCTCATCACAAAGGCTGAGGAGGCTATCGCCGACACCAAGAAAGCCATCGAGGACGTGAAGGATGCCTCTTCCTCTATTGATGGTTCTGAGGCAGAGAGAGTCAAGGCCGAGAAGCTACGTGAGGAGAACGAAAGCGCAAGGGCTAAAGCTGAGAAGCTACGTGCCGATGCCGAGGGAAAGCGAGCACTGGCTGAGGAAGCGAGGGTGCTGGCAGAGAAGAAGCGTGAGAGCGACTTTTCCAATGCCAAGTCCGAGTGCGAGACGGCTACCGACAACGCCAACACCGCAGCTAATGCTACAAATAAAGCCATCCAAGCCGCAGAGACAGCAACTGCTGGGGCAGAAAATTGCAATGTAGAGCTGGCAGGCTCGACAATCTCTGTGACAAACAGAAACGGGGAGACCAAGTCGGTAGATGTGGTGAATACCGATGAGGAAGTGACTGTCACCATCACCTCTTCCGTAGAGTCTATCAAGGTGGCCGGCATCAAAATCAACGTATTCCTCAACAACGGTAAGACACCTCAGACATACACCACTAACGCAGAGGGCAAGGCTACATTCACTATTGACCGAGGTAATTACTATCAGGTCGTGTTCCCTGAATACGGCAATGCACAGCCTATCGCTCCTCAAGGCTATACAGCAGTATTGGGTAGCCGTAATATCAATGTGGAGTATCTGCCATACGATGAGGATAGTATGGAGAAGGTGATTATCACGGCTACCAAGTACGATGATAACGTAGGGACGGCATGGGAAGGTATTCCTGTTATTGTGACAGTTGACAGAAAAGATTCTACTTATCAGACGGACGCAAAAGGTCAGGTAACGGTATTCGTACCATATAAGAAGGAATATACTGTAAGAATTGATAATCAGGATGGCTATAACGTTAGCTTTAACAAAAATTCAAGAACTAATACAGCGAATGTTCCCCAGAGACTTATCGACTACAGGTTCTATCAGTTTAAGGCGGGTATTTTTGTGGTAGATATTGATAAAAATGAGTACTATATCGAGGACTGGGTGGCAGCAGGAAAAACCGCTGATGATGCGGTAGCTATCAAAGTGGCGGATGCCTCATTATCTATCAATCATGGCACTTTCTGCATTCGTACAAGTGACATTAAGAACGTGTCGCAGTTGGTCAGCAAACAATGGTGTACACAGAACTTACAGTTCGATTCTATTGCTCTGAATGGTAATAATGTAAAAGATGCAAATTACTACAACGGAGAATCTTCATCATACCTTATCAGACAGGAGGCTCAGGAGCGAAGTTTATCTGTGCCTGCTTTTGATTATGCGTATGAACAGATATTCACAATCGGCGGTGAAGAACTTCATGGTTTTATCATGTCGATAGGTCAGGAATACGTACATGTAGCGAATATCGGTATCATCAAGCAGGTGCTGGAGACCCTATATGGCGAGGAAGTAGCTACTAATTATTACGACTTTGTGATGAAAAAATACAGGTGGACTTCTACGCAGAACGGCGCTGCGAGCGCTTGGGGCTACAGTAGTAGTGCAGGCAACATCAGCAAGTGGAACAGTTACGTGGTCCTGCCGGTTTACGCTTGTTAATCTCTTTATCTCTTTAAAATCTCTTCCTCTCTCCATGTAAGCAGCGAGCAGGTAGCGAACAGCGAGCAATGAGCAGGGAGGGATGTAAGAGCAATTTTTAATTTCATTTCCTTAAAAAATGGCATTTACAGAGGATTTGTACATATATAAAGATACGCTACTCTTGTGCAAGATATTACTCAAGTATAGCAATAGCGTGAGTAGAACCGTCAGGTTTACAACCTACAATGAAGCGGTCGTCAAGTCTTGTACAGCTCTTGACTTGGTTAGGAGAATTAACGAAAGTTGGGAGAATAGAGAGGAGCGTATGCACGATTATATTCTGCTTATGTCGGAAGTTAAGTCAAGAATCAGCCTCCTCACGGATGCCGAGTTCTTAAACAAGAAACAGGCAACCAACCTTAATATGATGTCAGACAAGGTACTGAAGGAGGTGTATGGCTGGCGGAAGTCTGAGCGGAAGCGCAAAGGCGAGAATTGTAGAGTCAACGACAATGCAAGAGTGTCGTCACTGAATGTGACAAGGGGTACAATCACGCAACTCACTTATGTGAGAAGTGAACAGACTGGAAAACAGAGAATGTACCGAGATACGCAGAACAGCGCTACGAACGCTTGGAACTACAGTAGTAGTGCAGGCAACATCAGCAAGTGGAACAGTTACGTGGTCCTGCCG
>OIYS01001161.1_pt1 | contig 14420 bp, 16 predicted proteins | sample 1588271 | NCBI WGS metagenome assembly OIYS01 (sample SAMN03283286) | human gut metagenome | biome: human-associated habitat; material: feces | host: Homo sapiens | place: Peru | collected 2012
TTCATGCCGGGAATAAACAATTCCCACACGGAATCACCATCCACCTTGCGCATGGGATGGCTGCCCGGCTTCCAGCTGTTGAAGTCGCCCACCACGCTGATGGCGACAGCGTGCGGTGCCCATACACGGAATACGACACCGGTCTCCCCGTGCCGCGTCTCCGGATGTGCGCCGAAGTAACGGTAGGCTTCGCAGTTATTGCCCTGTTTGAACAGGTACACCGGAAGGTCCGATGCGCTGCTCTGGATCTTTTCTTCGGTCGGTCTCATAGACGTCTCCTCCCCGTACGGAAGCCAAAAATGGCACCCGCAGCTTTTTACTCTTTTATATTAAAAGGTTTTGACCAGTTTTGCAAGACTTTTTGTCCAGAAATCAAATAAAAGTACCACAAATTTTCTGGCTTTCTCTGTATGTTGTGGGCATACCATCCAATTTTTGAGGCTCGTCATCGTGTAAACTGCTCATTCGACAAACGATTCTGCCCCAAAAGTTGCAAAAAAAGCCGCTGCGCAAAAAATGCGCAGCGGCTCAAGGCGGTAATATTCAGTTTGGGCGGCAGCTCAGTCTACCACGTAGACATTGACCTGGATCGCGCCGTTGATAACGCTTTCGGCATAGGTCTCGTAGAACAGATCCACCAGGATCTGGCCCTTCTGGACGGCAATGCCGGTATCGGTGGCTACTGCGTAGCCGTACACGAACTTACCATCAGTAGAGGTGATATACAGCTTGGTGCCGTAGGGGATCACATCCGGATCCACCGCTACAGTGCCGTAGCCCAGCCCTAGGCCGGAGGAACCTTTACCGGTACGGGAATAGTAACCGGTAGCCTTGCCGGTGAGCACCTTGCTGTAGGAGGCGGGGGCGTTGGTGGTGCCGTCTGCGCCGGTCAGGGGGGACACCGGCGCGCCTGCGCCGTAGGTCTTGATAACGTGATCAGTGGGCTCCACCGTGGTGGTGGTATCCACAACGGTGCTGTTTTCCAGCATACCGTCCACATAGCGGTCGCGGGTGGTCACGGTCTGCTGGCCCTCTGCGCCGTGCTGCATCGTGGTGGTGCGGCCGGTGTTGCGGAAGTACAGGCTGGTGTAGACATACTCGGTATCGTAGGGGATGGCTTGGGTCTCCACCCGCTCCTCGTAGTCCACGCGGTGGACCACGATCTGGCTGCCGGCGGTGACCAGATGATCCAGGGCAGGCTCGGTGTAATCCTCCCCTTCCAGGGTGATGCCGGCGCGCTGCAGGGCATCGGCTACGGTGCCGAACACCATCTTGACCGGATACTCCTGGCCGTCGGCAGTGATGCTGACGGAAAATGCGCGCTCGATGCTCAGGGTGGCAAGGTTGCCGCTGAACGCAGTGTAGTAGACTTCGTCGCCTTCTTCGGAACGAATGCCGGAAAGGCTCATGACCTGTGCGGGGCCGGCGGCGGCATCGGTCAGCAGAACCTGCCGTGCGCCATTGGAGTCGGTGACGTAGGTCAGCCGCAGATTTGCAGCGGTCACGCCAAGGGTAGCCACAAGGCATACGACCATGACACAGAATGCCAGCACACGGGGCGTTACTGCCTTTGCGGCAGCAACGGCTTTCTTCATAACGGAAGCGATACGAGACAACTCCTCTCTTTGTCATATTGATGCGGCCGCGGGCGCTGTGGGATGAGCCCCCGGCCGTACGGACTGCGGGGGCTGTAAAGGGAGCGCCCACAATCAAATACGATGCTCTCTTTGGGTAAAAAGGCGAGCATCGTATACAGGATGGAATCCGCTGTGGGCAGACCACAAAACTGCCCCGGCACGGGCCGCATCTGCCCATGCCGTGCCGTACGCAGGACGGCTTTTTACTTCATCCAGATAGAATTTAAACGCTGCAACGTTCGTTGCGCAGACGCTATTTTACCAGACCGGAAAGCATCTGTCAAATCGGCACTCTGCACTTTGTTAGATTTATAACATAATTTTTTGTGCAATTTTCACAGTGTTTTTTTTGATATTTTAGCTTTTAGGTGGTTTCCTTCTGATTTTTCCCATTTTTCTGCGCCAGATCTGTTCATGAATTTTTAACAATTAAATTGAAAAACAGCCTGTTTATAAGCCTGCAAAACGGCCCGTCCGGGCAAAAACAAGCTGCCCCATATCGCGGGTTTTCTGTGCAAAACCTGCGGGGAATTTCCCCTCTGGATACAGCCCGCAAAGCCCCAGGCACTGCCCCGGAAACACCCCTTGAGCAAAATGCCGAACCCTGAAAAATTTCACATTTTCTGTACACACTGGATAGTCCGGCACCCCCGGCGGTACAATCGGGACAGCAAACAGAAAAGGAGGTTTTGCATGGAGATCGAGATCCTTCAGCAGCAGTGCGGCGGCACCGGATTTGTGCCCCGGCCGCATCGGCTGCACCTTGGCGCGCAGAACGCCGAAGGGGTGGACCGGCTGCAGTTCATCCTGCCCGAAGCCTGGGCCGGCTGCACCCTGGCGCTGTATCTGTGCCGCAGGGACGGCGTGCAGCTGGCCCCTATTCCGCTGGATGCCGAAGCAGGCGTAACGGTAGACCGCCGCCTGACCGGCAGCGTGGGCGGGCAGTGGATGCTGGCGGCGATGCGGGACGACAATTACACCGCCTACACCCGCCCCGGCAGTTATGATGTGTACGCCACCCTGCCCACGGACGGCGGCAGCGAGGACCTGCCGCCCTCACTGTACGAGCAGTTCGTGGCCCGCGTGCTGGAAAGCGCCCGCGCGGCGGCGGACAGCGCAAAGCGGGCGGAGAACGGCGCAGCCGATACGGCGGTGCAGGCTGCGCTGGCACAGGGCGCGGCGGATAAGATCCTGGCCGACCGCACCGATGCCGATGCCTGTGCAAAGCGGGCAGAAGCGGCTGCCCTGCGGGCGGAAAGCATTGCACCCACGGATGGCCAGGTGCTGAGCGTAAACAGCAAAGGCGGTGCCGTAAAGCTGACCGCGCAGGACGTAAAGGCGGTGCCCTGCCCGGCAGCGCCGCTGCCCGGCGAGGTGGTGCGGATCCTCAGCGTGGATGCTGCCACCGGCGCGGTGCAGACCGATACCGCCGCCCTGCCGGACCTGCGTCCCTATGTGCGCAGTGATGTGGTGCCCACGGCAGCGGCAGCCGGTGCCGTGCGGGCAGACGGAAAGTATGGCGTTGCCGTGCGGGCGGATGCCACCCTGACCACAGTGCCCGCCACCACGGCCCAGCTGGACCGCATGACCGAGGGCTATGCGCCCCTGACCCCGGCCCTGCTGCCCTACGGCGTAAAAAAGGCGCTGACCAGCGCCGCCGGGGCAGCGGCGTGGTCGGAGCAGGAAAAAACGGCGGCGCTGCTGCATCTGGGGGCCGACAGCCGCTTTTACTCCAAGGCGGAGGCAGACCGGAAGTTTGGCACGCCCTACACCCTGCCGCCTGCCACCGCAGCCAGACTGGGCGGCATCCGGGCGGGAAACGGGCTGACGGTGCGGGCGGACGGCACGCTGGAACTGACCGAGGAAGATCTGAACACGGTGCTGGGCTTTGGCCTGGCCGACAAACTCAAACGGCTGGAAAGGATGATGGATATGAACGGGAAACTGGTCTATACCGCTGCCGGAACGGCAGGCAAGACCGCCACTGCACTGAGCGTGCCGTCCACGGTGGATTACATCGTGGTCCGGATGCTCAGCCCGATGACGGCCAAGACCCCGCCGGACACGGGCGGCAGCGTGTCGGCTGCAGTGGCTGCGGAGTACGGCAGCACCCGTATCGTGCGCGGCGGCACAGCGGTCGCCATGGTGGGCGGTGATGCCAGCAAATACAGCGGCGGCGTTTACTGCACGGGTGCAGCACCGGTGCAGGTGGCTTTTGGCACAAACGGTACGGTGAACATCGGGGTGGCCAACAACGAAAGCAATATGACCAACTGGAGCTACCCCTTTAATGTAGAGGGGTACCAGTATGTGTAAAGGCGGTGCGGCATGAACGATAGGACCATCCGGCTGGACCGGAATGGCGCAGCTGCGGTGCCGGGCGGACAGCTGCTGCTGGGCTATGCAGGCAATCGTGGCATCTACCGGCTGCGTATCGAGCAGCGCGGAGAGTGGAAGGGGCTGACCGTGCAGGCGCACTGGCACACCCCCGGCGGCTGTGCGCCCACGCTGGTGCAGGACGGCACCCTGACCGTGCCTGCAGCGGTAACGGCGGTGCCCGGCGTGGGCTGCATCACATTTGAAGGCACGGACGGCAGCCGTACCGTGACCAGCGCGGATGTGCGGTGCAGGGTATGCGCCAACAGCGGCACCACGGCAGGGGAGATGCCGACCCCGGGCACACCCGCATGGGAGGCGCTCGTGGCGGCGGTGCAGGGCGTGGCAGGCGGCCTTTCGGACCGGGAAAAGCAGGCCCTGCTGGCGGTGCTGCGGGTGCTGGCGGAAGGAAACACCGCTGCGGTGCCCGCGTACAACATTCTGGCGGCGATGTGGGGCGGGCCGCTGCTGCCGGAGCATACGGAACCGGAAGAAAACCTGAGCGCCCGGCTGGGCATTGCTACACTGGGCAGGATGATCCTGGGAAGGAGCTGAGATGGCACTGGAAGCATATTCTCTTGCCCGGGACGGCGAAAAACGCCTTGCCCCACATTTTAAGGTAAAGGAGTTCCGCTGCAGGGATGGGTCGGACCCCATTTTTATCGACAGCGCCCTTGTGGCGCTGCTGCAGCAGATCCGGGTGCATTTCGGCCTGCCGGTGCAGATCAACAGCGCATACCGGACAGCAGCATATAATGCCAGAGTGGGCGGTGCAAGATCCAGCCAGCATCTGTACGGCAGGGCGGCGGATATCTGCATCAAAGGCGTCCCCGTTGAGCAGCTGGCGGCATATGCCCAGAGCCTGATGCCGGACAGGGGCGGCATCGGCATCTATCCCGCAAAGGCCGGTGTACGGGACGGCGCGTTTGTACATGTGGATGTGCGGGCAGACAAGAGCCGGTGGAAGGGGTGATGCAGATGGAAAGTGTTATCTCGGCCATCATTGCCGGAGCTGTGACCCTGATCGGCGTGCTCGTTTCCAACGGCAAGAGCCAGGCGGTAACGGATACAAAGCTGGAAGCACTGACCCGTGAGGTGCGGGAGCATAACAATTTTGCGCGCCGCGTACCGATTTTAGAGGAACAGATGAAGGTGGCAAACCACCGCATCGCAGATCTGGAGAAAGGGAGGAACTGAACGCGATGAACGAAACACACTGCAAGATCTCTGCCGCCACCCTGGCGCGCACCGCTGCGCTGGCACTGGCGCTGACCAACCAGGTGCTGAGCGCCTGCGGCAGACCCGTGCTGCCCATCGAGAGCGCTGCCGTGGAGCAGCTGGTGACCACCGGACTGACCGTGGCCGCTGCGCTGATCGGCTGGTGGAAGAATAACTCTTTCACCCCGGAGGCCATCCAGGCGGATGACTACCTGGAGCAGCTGCGGGAGAAGAAGTAAACGCCGCCGCAGGGCGGGCGGGAGGATTGGAAATGCGCTCCGCGTTGCTCTGCGCATAAATAGCGGAAATAATATTTAAAATTTCGGGGACCGGAAGCGCCTGCGGGCGCTTCCGGTCCCCATTTTCACAGGTGAGGTTCCCCCTTCCGTCACGGCTGTCGCCAACAAAAAACGGCTCTGCCGAAGCAGAGCCGTAAAGATACATCTGAAAATAAGATCAGCGCTTGGAGAACTGCGGTGCATCGCTGGCAGGGCTGCGCCCTGCACGCGATGCTTGAGCAAGGATTTTTAGCGCCTCCGGCTCGCCCCTTGCGGGGCAACCGCCGGAGATGCGCAGTCGTGCCCCCCAATTCTCCGGGAAAGCAGGCAGCAAAAAACGGCTCTGCCGAAGCAGAGCCGTAAAGATACATATGAAAATAAGATCAGCGCTTGGAGAACTGCGGTGCACGACGAGCAGCCTTCAGACCGTACTCACCTGACCTTGATCCGAAAAGTCCAGGATTCATGCGGCTTTTCGGGATTCCCTCTCTCAGTAAACCCATAGGTAAACCCACGAAATCGCGAAATTTTTGGTGCAGTTTAACGCAGCCCGAATGCAGCATTCACAACGCTGCTTAATTCCTCAGGTTTATTATACTTGACTTTCGCATAGATGTCCATAGTCGTTTTGCTGTTCTCATGACCTGCCAGATACTGCACCGTCTTTGGATCAACACCTTTGTAAATCAGATTGGTGATGTAGGTGTGCCGCAGCATGTGTGGAGTCACCTTGAAGTCCATCGTATACACCAGCTTGGGATTGTTCGGCTGATGCTCACCAAGCCTTGGCTTTATTCTATGCTTGATGGACTGTCCATTTACATAGGTGTAATAACAGCGTTCTGCGGTAGAACGGACTGTTATGTACTTCCAGACCCTCGCAAACTGTGTTTCCGTCAAAACAGTTCCCTTCGAATTCGAGATCACGTATTCCGATTCTGATTTTTCCCTTTCTTCCTTGAGACATGCTACCAGGCATTTTGGAATCGGAATATCTCGCTTCGCTGCCGGTGTCTTCAAAAGCGTGTTGACTACCGGCTCACCGCCTTCCACATGCCATGCACGCCTTACCGAAATGTACGGCGTTTTTTCATCCAGGAATACGCAGTCCCATTTCAATCCAAGAATCTCTTCTCTACGCAATCCTGCGTACAAGCCAATCATCACAAAGACATACGGTGGAAGCTCACGAATGCTATCCAGCAAAATGGCAGTCTGTTCATCCGTCAAAGCCTCGCGCCGTTTCGCGGGCTTTCCGCCTCTTGCGCAAATCGTTTTGGATGGATTTTCTTTGATCACCTTGCTCTCTTCTGCCGAATTAAAAATGTTCTTAATCAACATATTGAGCTGACCATACATTCCGGAAGAACCTTTTGATAGCGGAACCATCAGCAGCCGCAGGTCATCAGTGGTCACCTCGTCCATATACATCTGTCCAATCGGCCCCATGATGTACCGATTCACCATCCGCGCGTATCCCTCCAACGTATTGGTTCTTACCGTTCCAGACCGCATCAGCAGCCATTTTTCGCAATACTCTTCCACGGTCGGATTCTCTCTACGGAAAACTGCTTCCGCAATTTTCTTCTGGGCTTCTTCCACCCGGTCATACAATTCTTCGCGTGTCAGCCCGTAAATCGCCACTCTCTTTCCGTCTGCATCTGTAATCCGAGTGCGGTAATACTGTACCCCTTTCATCATCACTGTTCCGTATTCCGGAAGTTCAGCAGGACGCTTTTTTCCTTTAGCCATGTGTTCTCCTCCTCGTCTATTTTTATACATTTCGTGTTGTCACTTTTATTATCATGGCGTACACCACTTCCTTCAAGGATGTCGAATGTATGTAAAAAGGGCAGGGATTTTTGACCATCCCTGCCCCAAGTTTTTTCTGATTTACTCTTAATCCCACGATGCAAAAGCATCTTCCAGCACTCCTGCGAGCTGCTCTGGGCGATTGTATTTCACCTTGGCGTAAATATCCATGGTGATCTTGCTGCTTTCGTGACCGGCAAGATACTGAACTGTCTTCGGATCAACCGAAGCATGAATCAGATTCGTAATATAGGTGTGCCGCAGCTGATGCGGAGTCACCTCAAAGTCCAGACTGTAAACCACATTTCCATTGTGTGCTGCCTTTTGCCCCAGAACCGGCTTCACCGTATGCTTAACCCTCTTGCCATCTTCATAGCGGTAATAGCAGCGTTCCTTGGTGGTACGGGTTACGATATACTGCCATAATCTCTTGAACTGCGTATAGGACAAAGGGTCTCCATCCCGGTTTGCAACCACATAATCCGATGTCGATGTCTTCTTCGCCTCTTTCAGGCATTCCAGAAGATTGTCCGGCAGCGGGACATTCCGATGCGCTGCCTTTGTTTTCAGCTCTGTTAGAATCACCGGACGATTATGCTCCGTATGCCAGGCTCTCCGAACAGTAAGGTACGGAGCCTCGCAATCAAGATACACCGAATCCCATTGAAGTCCGAGGATTTCTTCTCTTCGCAGTCCTGCGTACAGCCCCAGCATCACAAACACATACGGCGGTAAACCGTAAATGGCATCCAGCAGCTTATCCACCTGCTCATCCGTAAGCGGGAGGCGGTCCTTCTGGGGAATCCCTCCCACATTCTTCTTCAGATAGATGGTCGGATTCTCATCAATGATCTTACTCTCCATGGCTGCCGTGAAAATACACTTATATATAACGTTCACGGATTTGTACACAGATGCCGACTTTTTCGATGCCGCCAACAGTGCCAGGCGAATGTCATCCGCTGTTACATCTCCCATATGCATATCGCCCAAGGGCTTGATGATGTAGTTCTTCACTTTCGATGTATAGTCAATCAGCGTTGTCATCCTGATCTGTGCCGACTGCATCAGCAGCCATTTCTCGCAATACTCCTCCACTGTAGGTGTACTGCGGCGATACGTCTTGTTCTCAATCTCCTGGATCGCTTCCCGTTCCTTCTGGTACAGTTCCTCTCTCGTTCTTGCATATAAGGAAACCCGCCGCCCCTGCTGATCTGTTACACGGGTTCGATAATACTGCGTTCCCTTCATACTCACCGTACCATAATCGGGAAGCATCATTCTTCTTGCCGCCATATCATTACCTCCAATCCTGTTGTTGCTTTCATTATTGCGGATTCATCGTCCATACTCAACGATGTCGATTTTCACCGCCGAAAGCTTCGAGGTTTGCGATATGTCACAGCACGTTCCATCGGTTTTGCACGGTGAGTACATTTTGCAATGTACTCCTGAATCCCCACTTCTGTGAAATAAACGCAGCCGTTTTCCACATACTGAACATAGGAGATCAAACCGTCAGTTCTGGCAGCATCCAGTGTTTTTACGCTGATTCCCAGTATACTTGCTGCTTCCTTCCTTGTAATCAGTTTATCCATCGCCATCTTCGCCATCCTTTCGGCATTTGCCCTGTCTTTTTTTCTCTGCCTGTTCCGGAATGTAATATCCAAGCTGAATCCTTACAGCCTCATCAATCCCACGCATCTGCCCCTTACTTACCCGCCCAAGATAGCGAATCACGCATACCTTGTCACAGGTGTCGAGCTGTTCTGCCAATACCATAGACGGTTTTGCCAGTCCCTTTGCCTTACGGAGAAAGAAATGCGTTGGCTGCTTTCGCTTCTTCTCAATTTTCGATGTCAGCGGAGCAATCGTGATCGTCGGCGCATAATAATTGCCGACATCATTCTGAAGAACCACAACAGGACGAACACCGCCCTGCTTTGATCCGACCGGAACACCGAGATTGGCGAGATATAAATCACCTCGCCGATAAACCCAGTTTTTTCTCATTTGCTGTTGTCTCCAATCTCCATACACTGATATGGATAAAGTCTGCCAGGTATCATGCTGATACAGCACCCGGCAGTGCTTTCTGAAAATATGGTTTCTCTGTACTTTTTCTTATCACCCCAGAGATGTAGGATTTCTCACAGGCGGCAGTGTGCTTCACTGCTCCATTGGAATTTAACCATCCCGCCTTCCTTATGGCCGGACCGCGAATTACGGAAGTATCATTGTCCCTGTCTGGCTTTAACACCGCCGCCGGTTGCAATCCGGCATTTGCTTCTGCGAAACCGCTATCGCCCCGATGGGCTTCATGGCGTGCAGTCGAAGGCTCGACCAAACAGGAATGTACCTGAAGAATGAGTATTCAGTTTTCAAGGGACATCCGGACTTTCGTCCTTACAAAGTAAGTTTAACAAGAATCCTCCGGTTTCGCGTTGGCCTCGTAGGCGCACTTTGGTTGTCCTTGCAGGACTACATACGGTTCGTTTTGACTTTTTCAGTGTTCTATACAGCCAGATTGAGGCAAAAAAATACCCCGTTGGTTTCCCAACGAGGCATCAAAGACGATTCTATTCTGTTTTCTGTAAACTGGTACCCGTTTATCTCCTGGTGACCATTTGAGTCACGGCTAATGTATCAAAAAAGCAACGCTCATCTCAGCAAATCAGACAAGCTGTATTCTCCTTTGGGGATATTGGCTGTTCTGCGATACTCTTTTATGGCTTTCACCAAGAGCTGAGGATTACTGAAATACTGCTTCACAAAATCATACGACTTCACATCATGCATCCGAAGATTTGTTTTACAAAATTCGCTTGGTTTTTTTCCAGAACGCTTAAACTGATCATATGCTCCTTCCGCATGAATAATCAGCATTTCAATTTCTGGAGCAGTAATGACATTTACCACGTCAATTTTCTGCTCATATGCTTTACTCAATCGAAATTCCTCTCTACGAGAATCCAAAATCCGTATCACCGAAATCTGCTCATCGAATCCTTTCCGTAAGTATCGCTCCTCGAATCGTTTAGCACTTCTGCAACGGATAACACGTTCTTCCAACATTTCTTCTCTGTTGAAAATCAGAAGATCATTATCAACCAGTATGTCGATAATAGCTTCTTCGGCAGAGCCTTCACATATACACGCCTTGTATTTTGCTAATTCCATTCTGCCGCCTCCTTAATTGATTGAAGCAGCCAGGCTTTTCTTCAAGCGCATATACGCTTCATATGCTGGCGTTGTTCCCTCAAGGAAGCCGCTCTGGTAAGCATCACTCTTTTTAATATCATTACGTTTCAATATATAGCTCAAATTTTCTGCTGTAATGCCATTACGGTTTCTAACGATACAAATTCCGTCATTTCGGTCATATTCGTCCAGCAGTTCCGGATAATGCGTAGTGAAAATAAGCGTTCCGCCATTTTTGTTCAGTCGGCTGTCCATAAAGAAGCGCATTAAGGTCGTTACAATTTCCTTGTTGAAATGATTCTCTATTTCATCTACCAGAAGATAACCACCTGAATGAAGAACTTCCTTTACCATCGAGAATGTAATAATACCCTTAATCGTACCAGAGGACAGATACTGCTCAAGGTCTGCCGGATTATTCAGGATAATCTCTTCTTCATCCTTAAACTTCAAGTGGATAAATGTTTTTCCCTCTGTCTGCTCAAAACACAATTTCTCAATGGTCGGATCGAGAAATGCAATTACCTCCAATGGAATATCTTCGGTAAATGGAAGCACATTCACATTCGTATAGGAAAGCAGGCTGAATATTTCCACTGTATCATTCGCTTTTTTATTATGTGCAATGACAAAGCTGACATCATCAGAAAGGTATGCTTCATCGCTATTGCGCTGCTCTACAGGCTTCATTCCTGTAAAATCTGTCAGATACTTTTTCGACTTAACGGTTGCAATCGGTTTTTCCCAAAGGCTTTCAGACAGAATCGAATACACATATTCCCCTGTTTTCGACTTCTTTGCCGCAATTACAGTTTCCAAGCAGCAGACGTAGCTACGCTTATCATAAAAATATGTGCGGATTGTAACATTCTTCGCTCCGCCAAGAATGCTTTTTGCCTCCACATGATTGATGGGCTCATTTTTCACAATATTTAAGGCCAAGCTAATGACCTTTAATACCGAGGTCTTGCCAGATGCGTTAATTCCAATGAAAGCACAGGCAGAGTGGAGATAGTAGTTATCCGTCAAACGGTAAAGACTATCTTTGTCCTCTTCGCAAACACGTTGCTGCGTATAAAAGCAAATATCCAAGTCTTTTTTGAATAATGGGAGTCCTTGTGCGGTGATGCGGAGTATTTTCATAGGTAGTCCTCCTCTAAAAACAGTTTTTTCGTTTTTATTTTCTTATAATCTTATTATACGCCGCAAATAAGAAAATATCAACGGATTTTCCGTTTTTATTTTCTGATTTGTTTTTGACACTAAAAAGTATCCGTTCAATATGGCAAGCCCTGTGATTGCTGACCCGTTCCACCGCATGAAATACATGGAGCGTCATGGAAGCGGCCTACGCAAAATCGTCAGGGAAACCGAAAAGCCGCCTGGATATACAGCGGCATATAATCCGAAAATTTTCTCAACGGCAACAGATTTCAGAGTCATCTTGAAAAATGTAAATTACCAACTTAGTCAGAAAAACTTAGTCAATGACCAAGTTAGTGAGCAAGATAAATCGCCGGACATCCCACACACAGTTTTGAATTTTTGTATCCACCTTATTGCCCACGGCAGTGAGGGTGCTCAAATCACTCATGCTCACTCTATCATGGGTACAGCCAATGATAAGTCCTATGACGCAACCCATGATAACTTAGAGGATGACACCCATCAAGGTATCCACCAAGATAGCCACCATGATTCTACGCCGTCAGCAGTTATATTGCACCTAATGCTTTTTAGATTTTTTTCGCAATCGTAGACAGCTCCGAAATAATACTAAGAAGATCATTTTTGACTTCCTCTTTGCTTGGCTCACTGCCCATCAGAAGATAACATCCATCCACTCTTCCTGTGTGAATGCCTTGCGTCCCTCTCGAACTTCTTCAATGTCGATATGGGGCATCTGAATCGGAGTCAGCTTATGGATGCTAATGGGAGAGATATCCTTCTGCTTTTTCTGTTTAGAGGAAATCGGCTGTCCATCTATATCCGTGATTCCAAAGCTACTGTCTCCCTCAGATTCATATTCCAGCTGCACGATACACCAGATACCGCCGCAAAGCAGCCGGTCATATTTTTCCGGATAATCATCGGTAATCGGCACATTGGTGAGACCAAGGTTAGAGAACTCCGCAAAAAAGCAATCCTTTTTGATGTCCAGATGCACTGTCACCATATCAATAATGGTATGGCTCCCGTTCTTGCGCAGCTGGGAGAGAATTTTTTGAGCCTCATCCGGGCGGACAAAATTGTCTGCCAGAATGCGTTTCACATTCTGAACGCCCTGCTCAATGATTGTCTCATCGTCTGAACTACAATACTGACCCAGCAGGAACTCCAGCACATAGACCGGAACATTTGCTCCTTCTTTTATTTTCTTTGTCAGGTCTTTGCGGACGATCCGACCGTCAAAGTTGCTGCGCAGCTTCCGGCGCAGTTCTTCACGGGTATCGTCTGCCGCCATATCCATCATTTCCATACGGAATTCCTGCCTCCTCTATATCAGAATCCGAATCCAAAGTCATCTGCAAAGGCAATGTCCATGATGACAGGCTGCCTCCACTGCTCCAGACCGCTTTCTTCGTCATAAACCACAAGGTATCCACAAACTGCTTCTTCGTGATGTAGCCGATGATTTCTTCCTCGGAACGGTTGTTCAGATTGACGCTCTCACCGTTGACCGTAAAGGACAGATCTCCACGCTTAAAGAGCCGTGCCACCAGCCAATGGATATCATCTTCTACAAAGCCATAGGGTGCTTTCATAAAGCGATCCTTGATGGTTTTCATAGAAGTTTTCATGTGCATCCGGGAATTGCCTGCCACAAATTGCAGCACATCATCCAGTGCGTGAACATTGGATTCTCCGGTATCTCCCAGTGCCAGTGACAGCTGGTTGCTGGTCTTAAACATCTTCCGGATGTCTGCTTCGCCCATCGCTGCGTCGATGTAGGACAGCTTGTGGTAAACTGTCTGCACCAATCTTCCGATAGCCTCGTTGATGCGGCTGGTCACTTCCTTGCCGGAAGTGTGCAGCACATCGCCATTGACATAGATGGTAGCCTCTTTCAGAGCTTCCGTCAGGTAAAGCTTGGCGTTACCGTTGCGTTCCCGCATCTCTACGCGCTTTGCTTCCTTAATGGTCTCATACTTGGCAAGCTGCACAGAAGTATTCTTGCGCAGGAACCGCTCAATTTTTAAGTACGCCCGCATTTCCGTCAGGAACGCATCATCATTCGGCAGAACCACAAGGACTTCCTTGCCCTGGCCGGAGAGCAGGCGCAGCGTACCATCATCGGTGCCGCCCTCATACCATGGGGTCAGCACACGGAGGCCGATATCGTAATTCTGGTTTGCCTTATAGGGGCGGTCATCCACTGTCTGATTGAAGGAGAACGCATACCGCCCACCAAAGCTGGGGTACTGATACTTCTTGCTGGAGAAAATGTCCTCATAGATCATCTCCGCAATCTTCGTGATGACCTCCGGCATCTCCACATTTTCTTTTTCGATTTCGTTGTTAATTTCCTGTTCTTCATCGGTCAGGAATACATAGATGGAACCATTCTTCTGGATCAGCATCTGGCGCATCAGCACTTTCAGTGCATCTTCCACCTGTGCTTTCAGAGAGATGCGATCATCGTCAATGTTGGTAATCATCAGGCTGACGATGTTGTCCACGTTGGCTTCGATCTCCAGAACATATTTAATCAGGAAAAGGGTCTTCAACACATTGATCGCAAAGACATCTTTTTCCTTCTTTTCCGGGTTGATATAGCTGTTATCATAAGCGCGGATAATCACGCTGCTGTGGCTGTGGTCGAGGAAGTTCTCCAATGCATCATACTTTTTCACGGTTTCACAGGTACTACGCCACTACTTTCACTGAAACAAAGAAT
>OIYS01001162.1_pt1 | contig 14407 bp, 11 predicted proteins | sample 1588271 | NCBI WGS metagenome assembly OIYS01 (sample SAMN03283286) | human gut metagenome | biome: human-associated habitat; material: feces | host: Homo sapiens | place: Peru | collected 2012
CGGCCGTTTCGCTCTGGATCCCGAGGGCGCTCTGGGCGGCCCGTCCCTGCTGTTCGTCACCATGCAGAACGTGTTCCACAAGATGGACGCTGTCGGTCCTATCTTCGGCATCCTGTTCTATCTGCTGGTTGTGTTCGCTGCTATCTCTTCCTCCATCTCCCTGCTGGAGGTCGTTGTGGCCCACTTCGTCGACAAGGCTCGTGAGGCCGGTAAGGGCGACAAGCGTAAGACTTACACCCTGATCGCTGCTGTTGCCGTTGGTGTGGGCAGCATTCTGGTCTGCGCCGACTCTCTGGGCAACGCCGGTATCGCACCGTGGCAACTGCTGGGTCTGGAAAGCTATTCCGGTTGGAATGACTGCTGGCTGGACTTCTGGGATATGCTGTCTGAGGGCGTCATGATGCCTCTGGGTGCGCTGCTGATGTCCCTGATGATCGGCTGGGAGATCGGTCCCGAGGTGGTCAAGGAAGAGGCGGAGCAGCAGGGCAACAAGCTGGTCAGCTATGGCTTCTTCAAGATCTGCGTCAAGGTCATCACCCCGCTGTGCATGCTGCTGATCCTGTACGGCCAGCTCCAGTCCTTCTTCAACTTCTAAAAAAATTCTGGAAGCCTGAGAAAAATTTTATATCCCAAAAGGCGCCGGAGCGCTTGCTCCGGCGCCTTTTTTTGCGTCTTTTCCGCCTCCAGACGGGTAAAACGGTCTCTTTTTCATAAGAATGTGAACAATTTGTGAAATCAGTCAAACTTCTCACTAAAAACTTGTTAAAAGAACTGAAAAAACGTCAAGAACTTGACAATGATGTTAAGAACCTATAAAATAAGAACACCATAAATCATGAGGAGGTAAATCTCATAATGGAAAAGAAAAGCACCAAGATTGCGTATTTCGTTGCGCTGGGTGTCTTTATCGTGCTGCTGGTGATTCTCGGCGTCATGTTTAAGGATGCTCCGCTGCCCACGCTGGAAGTTGATGGCGAAATGATCGAGGCCACCACTCCCTTCGCAGGCACCTTCTGGTCCCTGCTGCCCCCCATCGTGGCCATCGTGCTGGCCCTGATCTCCAAGGAAGTGTATTCTTCCCTGTTCCTGGGCTGCCTGGTGGGCGCGCTGCTGGTCAGCAACTTCCACCCCTGGGAGACCGTTGTCCAGTTGGTCGAGGGTGACAACGGTATCGTCACCACCGTTTCCGACGCTGGCAACATCGCCATCATCGTGTTCCTGGTTGTCCTGGGCATCATGGTGGACCTGATGAACAAGACCGGCGGCTCCGAGGCGTTCGGCCGCTGGGCCACCAAGACCGTACATACCCGTGCGGGCGCACAGCTGATGACCATGCTGCTGGGCGTGCTGATCTTCATCGACGACTACTTCAACTGCCTGACCGTGGGCGCCGTCATGCGTCCCGTCACCGAGAGCCATCACATCTCCCGCGCGAAGCTGGCCTACGTCATCGACGCTACCGCCGCTCCCGTCTGCATGATCGCTCCCGTGTCCTCCTGGGCCGCCGCTGTGTCCGGTTACGTTAACTCCGACTCCGTCAGCGGTATCGAGATGTTCATCAAGCAGATCCCCTGGAACTACTACTGCCTGCTGACCCTGCTGATGATCGTGGTCATCTCCCTGCTGAACATCGACTTCGGCTCCATGCTGACCCATGAGTACAACGCTCAGGTCAAGGGCGACCTGTTCACCACTCCCGAGCGTCCCTTCGAGGGTGCTGACGATTACGAGACCGGTTCCAAGGGCAAGTCCTCTGTTCTGGATCTGCTGCTGCCCGTTATCGTGCTGATCGCCACCTGCATCGTCGGCCTGATCTACACCGGCGGCTACTATGAGGACGGGAACGAGTACTTCCATGACTTCATGGGTGCGTTCTCCAACGCTTCCTCCGGCGCCGGTCTGGCTATCGGCTCCATGATCGCTCTGGTGTTCACCTTCATCTACTTCTGGCTGCGCGGCTCCATCGGCTTCGAGAAGTCCTTCGAGTCCGTTCCCAACGGCTTCATCCAGATGATCTCCCCCATCCTGATCCTGACCTTCGCGTGGACGCTGTGCGGTCTGACCCGCTACGGCATGAACTCCGCCGACTTCGTTGTCAACGCCATGTCCGGCGCCGGCGATCTGGCCAAGTTCCTGCCCGCCGTGATCTTCATCATCGGTGCTGCCATCGGCTTCGCCACCGGTACCTCCTGGGGCACCATCGGCATCATGGCTCCCATTGTTGTTCAGGTCTTTGACTTCAACACCCAGCCCATCCTGTGCACCATCGGTCTGGCTGCTGCCTGCTCCGGCGGCGTTATGGGCGACCACTGCTCCCCCATCTCCGATACCACCATCATGGCTTCTGCCGGTGCCCACTGCTTCCACCTGAACCACGTGTTCACTCAGCTGCCCTATGCCCTGACCGTTTCCGGTGTGGCGTTTGTCAGCTTCATCCTGGCCGGTTTGATCCAGAACGTGGTCATCAACCTCATCATCGCTGTGGCGCTGATGATCGGCACCCTGCTGGTCATCAAGGCCATCGTTGCCAAGAAGCACGCCGGTATCTTCCAGGAAATGGCCGAAGCCAACAAGGCTCTGGCACACCAGAAGTAAGCGGATTTCTGAAGCATATTGATACTTCCAATAAAAAAATCACCGCAGGCACAAAGCCTGCGGTGATTTTTTATAAAAGCCTCGCAGAGTTTGCGCCCGCAGGCGCAAAAAATTCGGACGTTTTTCGCCGCGACATGTGCGTGGCGAAAAACACTTTGCGCGGAGAGAGTATTCACCCGCACATTTTATGTGCGGGTGAATGCGGGTCGGAGCGAATCTTAAACTTATTTCAAAGGGCTATTGCCCTTTGAAATAAAGAAAAAGGGGCGGGAACATTTCCCGCCCCTCATGCGTCTCTATTATGTTTGCGGGCTTTTATACCTCGATACCGAACTTCTCAAACCGGGGGATCAGGCCCTGCCGGGGATGGGGGTCGCCGTCGTCGGGGATTTGCGCCAGGTCGTAGCCGGGATAGTCGTTGCCCTCGATGATGGCGGGGCCCTTCTCCGTCATGCAGATGTCCCAGCCCACATAGTGGAACTCCGGATACATCAGCGCCGCCTTCAGCGCCAGCGCCTTCACCTCCTCGTGCATAGGCATCTGATAGCCCTTCAGCTCGATACCGGTGGTGGGGTGCTGGTCATACTTCTTCAGCTCCTCGTCGTGGCCCTGCCCGGCGATCTTGCCGGTATCCAGGTCGAACCGCATGGTGATGCCGCCCCGGCCCATGTTGTCAAAGGCCATTCCGCCGGTGCCCGCCTTGCAGGCGGCGTAGATCACCAGCGGCTCGCCGTCCTTCACGAAGGTGGCCACGCGGATGCAGTTGATGGAATCCGGATGCAGCGCCGCCGCCTGCGGATGCTGGCGAATGACTTCCTCGCAGATGCCGAACCGCTTCTCCGGCTGCTTCACATAGGTCCACATGGCGTCCACATCGTCAAAATCCTTCTTATACAGCTTCTCGATGCCGCTGCCGCAGTCTCCGTCGATGGGCTTGACGATCACCGCGTCCTTGTCCGCCAGAAACGCCTTAAACTGCTCCGCATCGGCGGTAAACAGATTCAGCGCCTCGCGGCCCATCAGGGGCCGGAACTTCTCGAAGAAGGCGTTCTTGTCATTGAAGATGGCGGCGTCGGTGCGGTTGTTCACCCGCCTCACGAAGGCAGCCGACCGCACACGGGTCAGATACGTGGAGCGCTCCGCGTCGTTCAGGTCGTAAAATTCAAACATCATATAGTCCGTCGGGCCGGCGCCGTAGCGCTTGGCGCACCGCAGCATGTCGGTAAACAGCGCCGCCGTAGGCTTGCCGCAGATGGTGTGCGCCTTCTCGGCGGTCTGCCAGACCCGGCGCAGCGGCACGTTCTTGGCCGCCTGACGAATGGAACTCAGTTTCATAAAGGCAAAACATCCTTTCATAACAGGTGCTTATCATTATACCAAATTCATCGTAAAAGGAAAGCCCCTCCTACATAAAAAATTGAAAACCCAGCCATAACGAAGGCAGATTTTACGAAAAAACTTCCCCGCCCCTCTTGACAGGTGTACCGCATCGTGGTATAAGTGTATTAACACGCTTAATACACTACGCTCGGAAGGAGTGACACTATGATCCATCTGGACTATCGGGACAGCCGTCCCATCTACGAGCAGGTGAAGGATGGCCTGCGGCGTTTGATGGTGACGGGGGTGCTGGCGCCGGGCGACAAGCTGCCGTCGGTGCGGGCCATGGCCTCGCAGCTGTCCATCAACCCCAATACCATCCAGCGGGCCTACGCCGAGCTGGAAGCCGAGGGCTACGTGGTATCCGTCACTGGAAAGGGCAGCTTTGTGGCGGAGGGCGACACCCAGAACGCCGCCCGCAAGGCAGAGCTCACCGGCAAGGTAAAGCCCATCTTGGAGGAGCTGCGGAACCTGGGCATGACCCGTGAAGAGCTTTTGCAGCTCTGGGAAGGAGAGAAGAAGTAATGTTAGAAGCAAAAAATGTCGTCAAAAGCTTTGACGGCTTCCGCGCGCTGGACGAAGCCAGCCTGACCGTCCCCAAGGGTGCGGTCTACGGCCTGGTAGGCCCCAACGGCGCGGGAAAATCCACCATCATCCGCCATTTCACCGGCGTCTACCGTCCCGACAGCGGCTCTCTGACGCTGGAGGGCCAGCCCATCTACGAAAACACCGCCGTCAAGCAGCGCGTCTGCGTCATCCCTGACGACTGGTTCTATTTCTCCCAGTGGTCCATCCGGGAGATGGCCCGACTCTACAAGGGCATGTACCCCACCTTCAGCCAGGAGCGCTACGACAAAATGCACGAGGTGTTCCCGCTGGACGATCGCCAGATGATCCGCCGCATGAGCAAGGGTATGCAGAAGCAGGCGGCCTTCTGGATCACCATGAGCTGCATGCCGGAATACCTGATCCTGGACGAGCCGGTGGACGGCCTTGACCCCGTCATGCGCCGTCAGGTGTGGTCGCTGCTGCTGGGCGACGTGGCCGAGCGGGGCACCACCGTTCTGGTGTCCAGCCACAACCTCCGCGAGCTGGAGGACGTCTGCGACCACGTGGGCATCATGAACAAGGGCAAGGTGCTGCTGGAGCGCAGCCTGTCCGACCTGCAGGACAACACCGTGAAGCTGCAGGTGGCCTTCGGCGGCGAGGAGCCGGAGCTGCCCGCCAGTCTCAACGTCCTGCATCACGAGCGCATCGGCCGCGTCCATACCTACATTGTCCGCGGCAATCAGAACGACATTCTGGCGCAGGTGTCCGCCCTCCAGCCCATTCTGCTGGAGGCCATCCCCCTGACGCTGGAGGAGATCTTTATTTACGAGCTGGGAGGTGTTGACTATGCGGTTCATGATATCGTCCTCTGATCGGGCGCTGGCCCGCGCCGACTTCCGCCGCTTCTGGCCGCTGCTGTTCGGCTATGCTGCCGTGTGGCTGTGCGCCCTGCCGCTGGCCCTGTGGAGCAACCGCAGATGGATCTATGATGCCACGGATTCGGCGGCATCGCTGGCCAGTGTCAACAGCCATCTGTGGGGCTGTACCGCGGCGGCGCCCATTATATCCGCCTGCTTCGCCGTGCTGCTGGCCATGGCCCTGTACGCCTATCTGATGAACGGCCGCAGCGTAGGCCTGATGCACGCCTTGCCCATCACCCGGGGGAGCCAGTTCGCCGTTCACTTCACCGTGGGCGTGCTGATGTTCACCGTGGTGCATCTGGCGGCGGCGCTGATTTCCCTGCCAGTGCAGGCCGGATGCGGCGCCATCGACATGCGGGGCACGCTGGAGTGGTTTGCTGTGGCGGAGCTGACCGGTCTGTTCTACTTTGCGCTGGCTACGCTGTGCGCCATGATCACCGGCTGGCTGCTGGCCATCCCCGTCGTCTATGTCGGCGTCAACTTTGTGTTTGCCGCCTTCTACGCGCTGTTTGCTTTTCTGGCGCAGGCATTCATCTGGGGTTATGAGAGCGTGGGTTGGCCCGCGTGGCTGGACTGGCTGACCCCAACGGTTCGCTTGTATCAGCAGATTGCTACCGGCGAGAGCGCGCCCATCCCGGGCACACAGTTCCGCTATTATGCCCAGCGCCTGTCCGCCTCCGGCTGGACAACGCTGCTGGTTTATACGGCAGTAGCCGCGGCGCTGATCGCCGCCGCCTATTTCTTCTACCGCGCCCGCCACAGCGAGACGGCTGGCGACGCCATCGTGTTCCGCTGGCTGCGGCCCGTGGTGCTGTATGTGATCTCGCTGGCCGGCGGTATGGGGCTGGGTATCCTGCTGTGGTACATGGTGTCCGGCGGCAGCGGCATGACGGTGCTGGTGCTGTGCCAGATCGTAACGGGTCTGATCGTCTATTTCGGCGTCCAGATGCTGCTGCACAAGTCCTTCCGCGTGTTCACCCGCCGCGGCTGGCTGGGCGGAGCGGTGCTGGCCGTGGCGCTGGCGGTTATTGCACTGGTGATCCGCTTCGATGTGCTGGGCTTTGCCGGATTCGTCCCCGATGCGGACCGGATCGAGACCGCCGATGTATCCGGCGGCTACAATATCCCCTATGTGCGGGATATTTCCGACCCGGAGGGTCTGGAAAAGCTGACGGCGCTTCACCGTGCCGTTCTGGCCCAGGGTAAGGCGGACGACGCGGCGCTGTATCAGGCCGAAAGCAGTCCCTCCGCAGATGACGCAGATGAGACGATGCTGACCTTCTCGGTCACCTACACCATGAAGGACGGCAGTGTAGTCCGGCGCTATTATCACCAGATCGTCCGGCGCGGCACGCCGCTGTATCAGGCGTACAACGACTTCTACAATGACCCGGCGGTGCGCAAGGCCAGCAGTGACAGCCGCTTCTATCTGGAGGAGATCGACCCTGCTGCCATCATCGGCGGCTGGTTCAACAATTACCGGCAGGACACCGATTCCGTGGAGCTGACCGCCCCGCAGGCCCGGCAGCTGTATATGGCGCTGGACCGCTATCTTGAGGCCCGGCGGGCAGAGCCCGTCGATGTGCTGGCCCCCGAGCGGAGCGGCGCCAACAGCAAGGAGTGCTGCTTCTATCTGGAGTTTAACTATCAGGACAATACGAACGTAAGTACGCAGGTGCCCGGCAGCACGGCTCCTACGGCTCCTAATGATGCTGATATAACGTCGTGGGGCATCGACATGCTGCCGGCCGACTGTACCGAGGTGCTGGACCTGCTGGTGTCCTTCGGTTTGGCTGAGACCGCCGATGAGCTGCTGTACGACTAAGAACTTCGTGCGGCGCTGACGAAAGGCCGCATATCACAACCGTATACACCCGATGGGGTGGACAAAAAGTCCACCTCTCCGCAAAGCGTACCCATTTTTGGGTCAGCGGCGCAAAGGAGGCCGTATCCCATGACTATCCTACAGATCATCAATCTCGCCATTATGCTGGCGTTTTTCCTCTGCTATTCCTACCAGTTCTTCTATATTCCCGTGGCGTGGTTCAAGAAGGACGCGCCCCACCGCGAGCCTTCGCCCCACCGCATCGCCGTCCTCATCGCCGCCCGCAACGAGCAGTCCGTCATCGGCAACCTGATCGACAGCGTCAAGGCGCAGGACTATCCCACCGAATTGGTGGACGTGTTCGTGGTGGCCGACAACTGCACCGACCTGACCGGCAGCGTGGCGGGCGCTCACGGCGCCAATGTCTACTTTCGCAATGACCAGACGCAGGTGGGCAAGGGCTACGCCCTCCAGTACCTGCTCCACTGCATCGAGGAGGACTTCGCCCCCTACGACGGCTATCTGGTGCTGGACGCCGACAATGTGCTGTCCCCTGACTATATCACCGAGATCAACAAGACCTTCTCCGACGGCTACCAGATCGTCACCAGCTACCGCAACTCCAAGAACTACGGCGACAACTGGATCAGCGCCGGTTACGCTCTCTGGTTCCTGCGGGAGAGCCGTTACCTCAACGGCGCGCGGTGCCGTCTGGGCAGTTCCTGCGCCGTCAGCGGCACAGGCTTCCTGTTCTCCCGCCGGATTCTGGAAAAGTGCGGCGGCTGGAACTTCTTCCTGCTGACCGAGGATATCCAGTTCACCATTGCCAATGTCATCCGGGGCGAAAAGGTGGGCTATTGCCCCACCGCCGTTCTCTATGACGAGCAGCCCACCACCTTCCGCCAGTCCTTCCGCCAGCGTCTCCGCTGGTCCCGGGGCTACCTGCAGGTGTTCGGCAAATACGGCGTGTCCCTGTTCCGGGGCATCTTCCGGGGCAGCTTCTCCTGCTACGATATGACCATGAACATCATGCCCGCCGCCGTGCTGTCCGGCGCGTCCATCGCGGTGAATCTGGGCGCTGCCGTCTATAACTGCCTGAACGGCGGCGACTGGTCGGTACTGGCCGCCTGCCTGCTGCAAGGCTTCCTGAGCCTGTATCTCACCGTGTTCGTCCTTGGCGTTATTACCACCATCACCGAGTGGGAGAATATCTATTGCTCCGCCACCAAGAAAGTTTTCTACGCCATCACCTTCCCGGTGTTCATGTTCACCTACATCCCCATCGTCATTGTCTCCCTGTTCCACAACCCCGCATGGCAGCCCATCCACCACAGCCGCAGCGTAGATCTCCAGCAGATCTGCGCCGGAAAGTAAGGGCGGCGCTGGGGCGGCGGGTCTCACACTGCCCGCCGCCCTGATGCAAAAAAGCCTCCCTTGTGTAAAGGGAGGTGGCGCGGCGACGCCGCGACGGAGGGATTGTCTGAAAGAACAGTTTGTTGACAATCCCCAGTCTCGCTTCAGTCGACAGCCCCATTTACACAAGGGGGCCTTTGATGAGCGTATGATCTTGTTCAAACTCACGCCGCTTCGGCAGCGGCAAATTTTTTGCGCCTTTTTGCCCTTATAACCCCCGTTTATGTACCCATAAAGGCCCTTAATGTACCGATTAAAACGCATAAAAATCCCATAAAGGAGCAACTGCTATGAATATATTGGAGGTCAACGATCTGCGTAAGGTCTACACCACCCGCTTCGGCGGCCAGTCTGTGGAGGCGCTGCGCGCCGTCACCTTTGCCGTGGAGGAGGGCGAATTCGTCGCCGTCATGGGCGAGTCCGGTTCCGGCAAAACCACCCTTTTGAACATTCTGGCGGCGCTGGACAAACCCACCTCCGGTCAGGTTTTGCTGGAGGGAAAAGACATTGTGAAAGGAAAAGAAGCCGACATGGCGGCCTTCCGCCGGGATCATCTGGGCTTCGTATTTCAGGATTTCAACCTGCTGGACACCTTTACGCTGGAGGATAACATCTATCTTCCACTGGTGCTGGCGGGGAAGAAATACCCGGAGATGCACCGTGCGCTGCTGCCGCTGGCGGAGCAGCTGGGCATCAAGGAGCTGCTGAAAAAGTACCCCTACGAGGTGTCCGGCGGCCAGAAGCAGCGTGCCGCCGTGGCCCGCGCCATGATCACCCATCCCCGTATCCTGCTGGCCGACGAGCCTACCGGCGCACTGGACTCCAAGTCCACCGACGAGCTGCTGGATCTGTTTGCCAGACTGCATCAGGAGGGCCAGACCATTCTGATGGTGACCCACTCCGTCAAGGCGGCCAGCCGCGCCGGACGGGTGCTGTTCCTGAAGGACGGGCAGGTGTTTTACCAGCTCCGCCGGGAAAACGACACCGACACCCAGTTCTACCAGCGGATCTCCCACGCGCTGACGGCGCTGACCGCAGGCGGTGATGCGCAATGAGCCTGTACGCACGACTGGCGTGGGACGGCATCCGGAAAAATAAGCGGCTGTACCTGCCCTATATCATCACCTGCGTGGGCATGGTGATGATGCACTATATGATGAGTGAGCTGTGCGCCAGCGACCTGCTGCGGTATATGAAGGGCGGCGGCGCGTCCCACCTCATTCTGGGGCTGGGCAGCTGGGTCATTGCGGTGTTCTCGGCACTGTTTCTGTTCTACACCAATTCGTTCCTGATCCGGCGGCGGCAGCGGGAGTTCGGCCTGTACCACGTGCTGGGTCTGGGCAAGCGGCATCTCGCGCTGCTGTGCGCCATCGAAACGCTGATAACGGCGGCCGTTGCGCTGGCGGCGGGATTGATTCTGGGCGTGGCGTTGTCCTTTGCGGTGGAGATGGGCCTGCGCTCCACCGTTCAGGCGGAGATGGACTTCACCTTTGCGGTGCGGGGCAGCGTTCTGGCGCAGACGGCGCTGGTCTATCTGGCCATCTTTCTGCTGACGCTGGTCAGCACACTGATAAAGGTGGGGCGGGGGAGCGCTGTCTCCCTGCTGCGCAGTGAGAATTACGGCGAAAAGCCGCCCAAAGGAAACTTGTTCGTAGCGCTGCTGGGTGCGGTGCTGCTGGGGATCGCCTACTTCATGGCGGTGTCCATTCAGGAGCCGATGAAGGCGCTGGCGCTGTTCTTCATCGCGGTGATCCTGGTGATTTTGGCCACCTATCTGCTGTTCATCGCCGGAAGCGTAGCGCTGTGCCGGGCACTGCAAAGGAACCGGAATTACTACTATCAGCCTCGGCATTTCGTGTCCGTGTCCTCCATGGCCTACCGCATGAAGCGCAACGGCGCGGGACTGGCCTCCATCTGCATTCTGGCCACCATGGTGCTGGTGATGCTGTCCTCCTCTGCCTGTCTGTACTTCGGCGCGGAGGACAGTCTAAAGGCCACGTACCCCCACGAGTTCGCACTGGAGGTGTGGCTGGAGAACAGCGCTGACATGCCGAAATTGCAGGAGGCTCTGACCAAAGCGGGCGCGGCCTATGGCGTGAACGTCTGGGAGAAGGGCACTGTGGAACCGGGGAGCAGCAATACGTGGAGCGCCGCCTTTGACACCGGCCTTTCCCAAGAGCAGCAGCTGGCGCTGAGCCGCGCCATTGACGAGGCGCTGGGTGACACGGACATTACGTGGAACTACTTCCACTCCTACCGGGCGGAAGCCGCCGATGATTTTTACGGCACCTACGGCAGCCTGTTCTTCATCGGCATCGTGCTGAGCGTGCTGTTCATCTGCGCGGCGGTGCTCATCATCTACTACAAGCAGCTATGCGAGGGATACGAGGATCAACCCCGTTTCGCCATCATGCAGAAGGTGGGCATGACGGCGGCGGATATCCGCAGGAGCGTCAATTCCCAGCTGCTGACGGTGTTCTTCCTGCCGATGGCGGGCGCGGCGCTGCACATGGCGTTCGCATTCCCCATGATCCGGCGGATGCTCCTGCTCTTCGAACTGCACAACACAGGGCTGTTCATCGCCACGGCGCTGGTTAGCTTCGCGGTGCTGGCGGTGGTGTACACGCTGGTGTACAAGGCCACGTCCAACGCGTATTACCGCATCGTGAAGGGCAGCGTGTAAGAGAAAACCTCCTTGACCGACAGGTCAGGGAGGTTTTTTGTGGTTTGTTGGGGAGGTTTCGCGCTATACCGCACTGTAAGAAATGTGTGTAGAGGCGGGGTTCTACCCCGCCCGTTGTGAAATTATGACTCTTATGACCTGTCCGCGCCGTCCATTCTGCCTTCGATCGTCCGGACGATCTCGTGAGGCGGGATCTCCAGCGCCTGCGCGATCTTGAACAGCGTATCCAATGTGGGGCTGCGCAAGCCGCGCTCGATCTTGCTGTAATGCGTCCTGTCCAAACCGGCCAGACCGCTCAGAAGCTCCTGAGACATGCCCTTTTTGACCCGGTATTCCTGTAAAATCTGACCGATCAGCACCGCGTCTACCACAAGATCACCCCCTTTTATCCACCATAATAACAGGAAGAAGCTTTTTCTTTGAGGCCACTTGACCTCAAAGAAAAAATCGTATATACTGGAAATAGGGAGGGGATGCTGTGAAAATGGTTACGATCCGGATGGAAGATTTTCTGTATGACTTTTATGAAAAGGTAGGGCGGCAGGCAAACCTGCCGCCGGAGTAGGTCATGGCGGACGCCCTGTTCAAGCTGGCGGGGGAATTGAGCCTGCACGCGCTGCACGACGCGAAAAAGAAAGCGGAATAAAACACGCCAGCCAACCCGGCGGATGGCTGGTGTGTTTTCGCGTACGTAGGGGGCGCGAAATTTCTCCAAGCGGGCCGATGTGGGCATCGGCCCCTACAGCCTTGGCCCCCTCTGAGAGGGGGCTGTCGAGCACAGGCGAGACTGGGGGAGAGAATTTAAGTTTTTTGTTCTCTCCCTCCGGCGCTTCGCGCCACCTCCCTCACAGAGGGAGGCGAGGGGGTAAGCTTTGTTTCGGAAGTGCGAAACGCTTTACCCCAAATAGTAATCCATCGCCAGCATGAGACAAAAGCCCGTCAGCAGAATGCAGACGCTTTTGCTGCCCTGGCAGGCGGGGATCATGTCGTCGCAGATGATATACAGCATGGCGCCTCCGGCGAAGGCCAGCAGAAACGGCAGAATCGCCGCGCTGAGGGACACAGTGGCGAACCCCAGCAGCGTGCCGGCGATCTCTATCACGCCGGTGGACATAGCCAGCAGCAGCGTCCGCCGGGGCGGAATGCCCGCATGCAGCATGGGCGCGATCAGCACCATGCCCTCCGGCAGATTTTGCAGGGCGATGCCTCCGGCGATGGCCAGCGCACGGGGAATGTCCTCCGTGCCGAAGCCTACCCCTGCAGCAAGGCCCTCCGGCAGATTATGGATGGCCATGGCCGCCACGAACAGCAGCACCCGGTCGCGCTGAGGGGAGCGCTCCGCCGGCGCGCGAGGCTCAAGGCCGGAGAGCTGCTGCATCCGGGCGGCCAGCCACTCCAGCAGCAGCAGAAACGCCGCGCCGCACAGAATGCCCGCAGAGGTGATGAGAACGGCCCAAGTCCCGCCGCTCTCCAGCGACGGCAGGATCAGACCCGCCACGGCGGCGCTGAGCATGATGCCGGCGGCAAAGGACAGCACAGCGCCGTCACCCGCCCGCTTGGCCGCGCCCCGGAAGCAATAGCCGCCCACCGCGCCCAGCATGGTGGTGCCGCCCACCCCCAACGCAGTGAGGAAAACGATCAAAAACATGAAAATACACCCTTTCTGTGGTGTGAAATGGCGTGCTATTTTCATGGTATGCGGAATAAAATAAGAAGGTGCCGTCCGCTGGACGGCACCTTCTTATGAAAAACGTTACTTCAAGATCGCTTCCACGGCGGGGTTGAGCCAATCGCCCTGGAAATTCTCAATGGCGCCGTCGTCCACCAGCTTGGCCAGTGCCGGATCGATGGGCATTTTCGCCAGCAGCGGCACGCCGTAGCGCTGGGCGGCCTCCTCGGTCTTGCCCTCGCCGAACAGATAGAGCTTCTTGCCGCAGTCGGGGCACTGGAGATAGCTCATGTTCTCCACTAGACCCACAATGGGAATGTTCATCATCTGGGCCATCTTCACGGCCTTTTCCACCACCATCGTCACCAACTCCTGAGGGCTTGCCACGATGATGACGCCGTCCACCGGCAGGGACTGGAACACGTTCAGCGCCACGTCGCCGGTTCCGGGAGGCATATCCACGAACATATAGTCCACGTCGTCCCACAGCACGTCGCCCCAGAACTGCTGGACCACGCCGCCGATCACGGGGCCGCGCCAGATGACGGGGTCCGTCTCGTGCTCCAGCAGCAGGTTCACGGACATCAGCTGGATGCCGGTGGCGGTGGTCACGGGCACGATGGCGTCGCCCTGCGCCACGGCGCGGCCGTGGATGCCGAAGGCCTTGGGGATGGAGGGGCCGGTGATGTCGGCGTCCAGCACGGCGCAGTTGTGGCCGCGGCGCTGCATTTCGGAGGCAAGGAGGCTCGTGACGAGGGACTTGCCCACGCCGCCCTTGCCGCTGACGACGGCGATGACCTTCTTTACGCTCGCCCCCTCGTGCAGAGGCTTTCTGAGATCCTCCTGACGGGAGGAGCAGTTCTGACCGCAGCTTGAGCAGTCGTGATTGCATTCTTCGCTCATGATAATCGACCTTTCTGTGTTTCAAAAAATGCTGTGAACAGCCTTATTATACCCAAATAAACCGGGAAGTCAAATCACTTTGACAATATCCCGCTCCTGCGCACCGCGCGGACAAGGTACATTGCGGCAAAGCCGGTGAACACGCCCGTGACCATGCCCGAGACCACAAGGATGGGCGCGTAGGCCAGCACCCCGGGCGTTTTCACTATAAGCACGCAGCATAGGAGCTGTCCGAGATTATGGCAGACGGCGGCTATCGCGCTCGTGACCCAGAGGCGCTTCTCGGGGATGACGGCGGTGAGTACGCACATGGCGGCATAGGCAAGAGCGCCGCCGGCGGCGCTGTAAATGAGCGTCGCGGGACTTCCGACGAACATGGCGCTCATAATGACGCGCACGAGAAGGACGGCCCCCGCCTCGCGCCGGCTGAGAAGGAGCATTGCCGCGAGGGTGATGACGTTCGCAAGCCC
>OIYS01001164.1_pt1 | contig 14365 bp, 15 predicted proteins | sample 1588271 | NCBI WGS metagenome assembly OIYS01 (sample SAMN03283286) | human gut metagenome | biome: human-associated habitat; material: feces | host: Homo sapiens | place: Peru | collected 2012
CCAGCGAGGAAATGAAGATGCAGAACGAGGGCCGGAAGATCATGCACCTGCCGGAGCTGAAGGTCAGCTGCACCTGCGTCCGTGTCCCCGTGGTCCGCAGCCACTCCATCTCCGTCAGCCTCCACTTTGATAAGCACATCTCCGTCAAGGAGGCCCAGGAAGCCATTGCCAAGGCCCCGGGCTGTAAGCTGGTGGACGACCTGGCCAGGAAGCAGTACCCCATGCCCCTGGATACCTCCGACCAGGACATCGTCTTCGTAGGCCGCATCCGCCCGGACCTGACCGATGACAAGGGCCTATGCCTGTGGTGCTGCGGCGACCAGGTCAGAAAAGGCGCCGCCACCAACGCCATCCAGATCGCGGAACTGCTGGTGAAGTAAAGTAGAAGAATTGAGCCGCCTCGGCAGAATGGGCAGACCGTTCGCCGAGGCGGCTTGTTTATTACATTGGCATAGACAGTCCTTCAAAAAATAGTTGACAGAAATTACTTTCTAATCTACAATAACATTGCGACTAGTTTACAGTTGCGGGCTGGAGGCGGATAGCAATTGCCAAAGAAAGATAAAATACTGGAGAAGCTTATGCAAAAGCGTATGCCAAAAAACTTCACCGTCTCAGATTTGGATGCGCTTATGGGACAATGCGGGTGTACAAAGCATTCTGGAGGCCGTGGCTCTGCGGTTATGTACATCCATGCAGACACGAGTTTGAAACTGATATTTGATGCGCCCCATCCCGGGAATGAGCTCTACAGCTATCAGATAAAAATGGTTCGTAAATTTTTAAAGGATATTGGCGAAATAAGTGAATAACAGGAGGTAGCATAATGTCCAATATGCTGTCCTATAAGGGGTATCATGCCACAGTTGAGTATGATGCTGAGGACGAAATTTTTGTAGGTACTGTGTTCGGTGTTCGTGATACAATTGCTTTTCATGGGACGTCCGCGCAAGAATTGAATGAGACCTTTCGTGATTGCATTGATACCTATTTACAGGTCTGCGCAGAACAGGGAATATCACCGGATAAAGAGTATAAAGGCTCTCTCAACGTCAGGCTTACACCAGAATTGCATAGAAAAGCTGCACTGGCAGCTGAACAGGAGGGAATTTCCTTAAATCAGCTGATCCAGAAAGCCATTGAGGAGCATATCGAGCCGTCCCCTTATAAAAACATCGCAATTCTTCTACCTGCGACATCAGTCATATCTGCGGTAAAGCCGTCAGATGTGACAGACTATGTGGAACGCTATAGTAGCTGCTCCGCAAAACTGCCAATTTGAGCAATGGAGAATATATGAATGGAATATCAAGTTGAATTGTTAAAAGCTGTTGTTACTAAAGCGGAAATAGATGTGAAGATTCAAAATACGCAAGGGTTTAGCATTGAACAGAGCAGCCATAACACCATTTTTGAGCCTAAGGATGGCTCCGATCCGACAATTTTGATTCGCAATACATCCACAATGAAGGATCCGGCTGGGACGGAATTGTTCATTTCCATGTCCACGGATTTCATATTCAAATTCGACCCGATCCCGGAAGATCGGACAGCGGCTGCGGCCCAGTACTGTCAGAAATTGATCCATGATAAAACGATAGACCTGGCTGTGTCCATTCTTCACAGCATGGGACACTCTCTAACAATTGGGAAATAAGAACCGCCTCAGCAAACCTTTTGCGCGTTTGCTGGGGCGGATTTTTTCAGATATTCTTACTGACCTCCAAGTCAGACCCAATCATGGCAATGTGCATCTTGATACTGGACTGCCCCAGTTCGATGTCCCGTTTTAGAAAGGCATCCAGGACGGCAGCGTGGGCGGTGATCATGTTGCGAATGTTGTGTTCAATGAAAAAGGTTTTGCTGCGGAAGGCCTTCAGACTGTTGTTGATTTGCTTGCAAATCTCCAGCAGAGGCTGATTTTTGGAGAATTCAAAAATCAAGGTGTGGAATTGCTCGTCGCATCGGGCCAGAGCAGCCATATCCTTGGCGGCACCGGCCTTGATAGACTGGTCATGGACGGCTTTCAGCCGGGCCACGTCCTGGTCACTGCATCGCTGGATGGCCAGCTTGACGGCCAGGGGTTCCAGAGCCACACGGATGTCCAGCAGATCCCGGACCCCATATTCATTGTTACAGAACCAGTTGACAATGTCCTCTTTTTGCGCTTCCCGCTTTTGTAGGACAAAGGCTCCCCGGCCGGGACGGATCTCTACAAAGCCCTGGGCCTGGAGCATACGGATGGCTTCCCGGACGGTGCCTCGTCCGACCCCGAGGTTTTCGCACAGCTGCTTCTCTGTAGGTAGCTTATCACCTACCATGATGTCACTTTCTGCAATATATTCCCGGAGCCGTTGCTCCACCTGCTGCACGACGGATACCTTCTCTACGGTGTCCATAAACTCACTCCTTGTGATACAACATATCGTTGTTAATGGTAGGTATACTACAATAGGACAATTTTCAGATTGTTCAAACTTATTTAATCATGAATCGTTCGTTTTGTCAATGGGGAATCACACCGAAAACATTTGTCAAATTGCCCAAGTTTCGACATTCTGATTCATATAAGTTTGCCAATAGACAAAAATCCTTGGAGATGTTATACTGTTTCCAGTGACAGACGTCATACAATCCTACACAAAGAAAAAGGATGCGTAGGACAAAATTGAACCATTCAGAGGTGAAGACAAAAAATGAGCGTGAAGTTTGAAGGCATCATTCCTCCTGTGGTCACGCCTTTTGACGCAGAGGGAGAGATCGACGAGGCGAAGCTGCGCAGAGAGATCCAGTATTGTCTGGACTGCGGCGCGGACGGCATCAGCGTGGCGGGCAGTACCGGCGAGGGTCCCACCCTGCGGGATGAAGAGCTGGTACGGCTCATTCAGATCGTCCGGGAGTATATTCCCTTTGGGTCCGATAAGACCGTGGTCTGCGGTATCATGCGGACCTGCACCCGGGATGCCGTTCGGGCGGGTCTGGCAGCCAAGGAAGCCGGTGCGGATGCCATCATGGTGACCCCCACCGCCTATAATGTGCTGGTACCCAATGCCCAGGGAATGTTTGATTTCTACAAGACCATTTCCGAGAAGGTTCAGCTGCCCATCATCATTTACAACGTGATTCCCCAGAATACCATTTATCCGGATCTGTTCCACCGTCTGTTGAACGAAACTGAGTACGTCATGGGCATCAAGCAGAGTGTGGGCGGCATTCAGGCCCTCTATGCCGACATCAACGAGGTGGGCAGTCAGGGCCGGACCTATGCGGCTACCGATGAGATGATCTACTCCTGCTTCGACTTGGGTGCCAACGGTGCTATCTCTGCCATCCTCTCCGTATTCCCCAAGGAGTCTGTGGAGATGTGGAACTGCGCCAAGAACGGAAACCACGCCCGCGGCCTGGAGATCCAGCAGTCTCTCTACAAAAAGTGGATGGTACTGGGAGGCAACCAGTTCCCCATCCGGATGAAATACGCCCTGAAATGCCTGGGCCGGGACTGCGGCGAATGCAGAAGCCCCATCACTTATCTCCCCGAGGAGGAGAAGGAGGCCATCCGTAAGGCTTTTACCGAGTAATATGCGTCTTCCCCGCGAAGACCGGAAAATAATAACAAAAACAAAGGAGAATGCAAAATGAACAAGTTTGTAGCCAAGTACGGTCAGATCCTGCTGCCTCTGATCACCCCCTATGATGAGAAAGAGGCGGTGAAGTACGACACCTATGCTGAACTCATCGCTTACCTCGAGAAGAACGACCTCTGTGATTCCTTCATCGTCACCGGCACCACCGGCGAAGCCTGCCTGCTGTCCTTTGATGAGCGGGTCAAGCTGATGGAGACTGCGGTGAAGGCCGCCAAGGAAAAGCCTGTCATCGCCGGTACCGGCTGCGCCTCCACTGTGGAGACCATCGCCCTGACCAAGAAGGCTGCCGAACTGGGCATCAAGACCTGCCTGATCGTCTGCCCCTTCTACAATAAGCCCACCCAGGAGGGTCTGTATCTGCACTTCAAGGCCGTTGCCGAGGCCGTCCCCGAAGTGGACATCCTGCTGTACAACATCCCCATCTTTGTGGGCGTGAACCTGGAGGCTTCTACCGTAGCCCGCCTGGCTTCCATCCCCAATATCGTCGGCATCAAGGACGAGGCTGGCATCAACCCCACCCAGGTCACCGACTTCTTCCTGGCCACCCAGGACATTGATCCTGACTTTGCCATCTACAACGGCGACGATGTGATGCTGCTGCCTACCATTGTCCAGGGCGCTATGGGTCTGGTCTCCGGCGGTGCCCACATCTTCGGCCATGAGATCCGCGCCATCTTCAAGGCTTTTGCCGAGGGTGACAACGAGAAGGCCAAGGAGCTGTTCCAGCCCATCTACCGGGTGTGCAAGTCCACCGGCCAGAACGGCCGCATCCTGCCCAACTCCATCCTTCGTCCCGCCATCGAGGCCGTCACCGGCATCAAGCTGGGACCCGCCCGTCTGCCTCTGGCCCCCGCTACCGAGGAAGAGATGGCGGTTACGCTGGGGATCCTGAAGGAAATTGGGAAGCTGTAAGACACGGAATTCCTGTTTCGGGGCCGCCCGGCGACCCCGCCCACAATAAAACAACATCTAAGGAGGAAACACAATGAGAAAGCACATTTCGCTTCTGCTGGCACTGGTTATGGTTCTGGGCCTGTTTGCTGGCTGCGGCTCCCAGGGCGGTTCTACCGCAACCACCGCTGCCGCTGCTACCAGCGCGGCACAGCCTGCTGACACTGCGGGCAAGACCTATGGCGACCCCATCATTTTCGGTCTGACCACTCCCGTTACCGGCGCTCAGGCAGCCGGTGGTGAGCAGGCCAAACTCGGCATGCAGCTGAAGATCGACGAAGTCAATGCCGCTGGCGGCATTGAGCTTTCCGACGGCTGGCACCTGATTGAGCTCCAGGTAGAAGACGACCAGGGCGACTCCACCCTCTGTGATACCACGGTCCGCCGTCTGGTTTCCAACGGTGCCTGCGCCATCTTTGGACCTTACTTCTCCGGCGCGACTTTGGCCCTGGACAACACCATGCGGGAGCTGCAGGTACCCCTCATCAACTCCGCTACTTCCATTAAGATCGACGATATGGAAAACCCCTGGATCTGGCACACCCGTTGCGACGATGGCCTGAATGTTCTGATCCTTGGCAAGGCTGTCATCGATGACTACGTTGCCAAGAACGGTTCCCGGGACGGCCTGAAGGTTGGCATTGTCTGTGCCAACGACGAGACCGGCACCTCTGCTGCCGACAGCTATGTAGAGTACTTTGAGAAGGAAGGCGTGGAATATTACCTGGATCTGCACAACAAGGATGACGCTGACCTGACCGCTTATGTGCAGAAGGCTATCTCCGCCGGTGTGAATGCTTGGGTTTCTTCCACCCATGATACCGCTGCCGTGGCCCTGGCCAAGGCTATGTATGAGTCCGGCCTCCGGGACCAGATCGTCTATATGAACCCCATTCTGGCCCAGGCTCAGGTGCTGGATATGATGGAAAACGAGTGGATCGAGGGCTGGGGCTGTGTCTGCGACTACTCCTCCACCGATACCCGTCCCGCTCAGGCTGCCTTCGCCGCCGCTTGGGAGGCTGCCTACGGCAATAACCCCACCCCCGATGTCCAGGGCGCTCTGTACTACTCTCACACCAGCGTCATCATCGAGGCCATCAAGAATGCCGATTCCTTTAAGCCCGCTGATATCCGGGATGCCATTGCAAAACTCAACGGCTTTGAGACCATTGTCGGCACCGTCTACGCCGACAAGTACACCAACCTGATTTACGAAATTGGTATTGCCAAAATCGTTGATGGTGTGCCCACCATGTCCGGCAGCGTGTCTATGGCTTCCGATTATGGCTTCGGCGCATAAAGAGCCGCCATTCGACCAGTAACTGTTGGCCGCACCGTCCCATTTGCGGCGGTGCGGCCCTTCCCCTCTTACGGAGCATGTGCCCGGAGGCGACAAAAGGAGTGAGTGAACGTGAATATTCTTCAGTTTTTGGTAACGGGCGTGGCCATCGGCTTCATCTACTCTCTGGTAGCCACAGAGTATACGCTGATCTATAACGCCACGGGCCTTGTGAATTTTGCCCATGAGAGCTTTATTGTTTTGGGTGCCTATATCTTCGCGGGTACCTTCAACCGGGCTTTGGGGCTGCCTTTCTATCTGGCGATCCCTCTGACCCTGGCCTGCATGGCCGCCTTCGGTGTCATGGTATCTACTATTGTGCTGAATCCTTTGCGGAACATGCAGTTTGTGACCTATGCTATGTTCGGAACCATGATGCTCAGCCGGATCATTCTGGAGTTTGTCCGGCTTTACTGGGGAGCGCTGCCTTTTACGGTTAAGGGATTTCTGCGCAAGAGTGTCAACATCGGCTCCACTGTTTTGACGGAATCCTATCTGTACATCATCGTTGTGTCTATCCTGGTGATTGCGGCCCTGCAGCTCTTCTTTATGTATACGAAGGAAGGCCGGGCTATGAAGTGCGTCTCTCAAAATAAGGATGCGGCGGCCCTGATGGGCATCAATGTCAGCCGTAGTATCAACGTGACGGTTGCCCTGTCCTCCATGCTTTGCGGCATTGTAGGTATTCTTTGTGCTCCGCTTTACAATGTGTCTACCAGCATGGTCTCCGCGGTGGCACTGAAGGGCTTTTGTGCCGGTGTTATCGGCGGTTTCGGTAGCTATCCCGGTGCAATCGTGGGCGGCATCCTCATCGGCCTGCTGGAGCAGTTCTCCATTCTATTTGTTCCTACGATTTATAAAGACGTTGTTGCCTTTGTCGTCATGATCCTGTTCCTGCTGGTTCGCCCCGGCGGCATCGTCAAGACCAAGCGGGCATAAGGGAGGAGAACGCTATGACTATTGAGAAATCTTCCCGGAAATCGGCAGCAAAGCCGGTGATTGTTGCCGCTGTGACCATTGCCGTTCTGGCGGTCATTGTGGTTTTCTTCCGGGGTGCCAATACCTACGTGCAGAGCGTTATGAATATGCTGCTGTACAATATCGTCATTGTTCTGGGCCTGAACTACATTACAGGCCTGACGGGCCAGATGAACTTGGCCACTGCGGGTATGGTGGCTATGGGTGCTTATGCCTACGGCATCATGACTACCACCTACGGCTGGGCTCCTTGGATGGCATTTGTTGCCCTCTTCGCCCTAGCATTGGCTATGGGCCTGGGACTGGGCTACCCCAGCTTACGGCTGAAGGGATTCTTCCTGTCTTTGACCACCATCGGTTTTTCAGAAGTGGTACGGCTGTTGGCCGCCAATCTGGCGAACTTCACTGGCGGCACCATGGGCTTTACAGGCATCGTGCGGCTGCCATTCGTCTTAGACCTATCGGATAAAAACAGCTATTTCTACCTGAATCTGATTTTTACGGTGCTGTTGACACTGATCGCTTTGAGCCTTGTGAATTCCAAGTGGGGCCGGGCCTTCAAGGCCGTCCGGGACAATGCTGACGCGGCGGAAGCCAGCGGCATCAATGTCTCCCGGCTGAAGATTCAAGCCTTTACCTTGGCTGCGGTTTACGCCGTTATCGGCGGCTGTATGTACGCAGGCTATAACACCTATCTGAATCCCTCTGCCTTTACAGTCCAGATGTCCCAGAATTACGTGGCAATGCTGATGATCGGCGGTCTGGGCAGTGTTCCTGGCAATATCGTGGGTGCCAGCCTGGTGACCATCCTACCGGAAATGCTCCGCAAATTCGATGACTATTACTGGATCGTCTTCAGCACCGTCTGCCTGGTGATGGCCATCCTGGTTCCCGATGGCCTGTGGCCCCAGTTCGTAAAGCTGTGCAAGTCCCTGTCCCGGAAGCTGGGAAAGAAAGCAAAGGAGGCGGCGTGATATGTCTTCCATTCTGACATTAAAACATGTGACCAAGCAGTTCGGCGGCTTGACCGCCGTGAATGACCTGAATATGGAGGTGGAGGAGCACTCCATCCATGCGCTTATTGGCCCAAACGGTGCGGGCAAGACCACGGCAACCAACATGATCGAGGGCGTGTTTCCGCCTACCACCGGTCAGATCTTTTACAAGGATACGGAGATTACCGGAAAGTCCACCCATGAAATCGCCATGCTGGGCATTGGCCGGACCTTCCAGAACATCAAACTCTATAACACCATGACGGCATTGGAAAATGTTATGGTCGGCGGCCATCAGCTGACGAAAATGAGCCTGCTGGAATCTGTTTTCAACTTTCCGGGTTTGCGGAAGGAAGACAGAATGCTCCAGGAAAAGGCGGAGATGCTGTTGGACTATGTGGGCCTGTACAAGACTCGCAACGAACTGGTAAAAAATCTGCCCTATGGCAACCGGAAGGTGCTAGAGGTGGCCAGAGCACTGATGATGGACCCGGAGCTCCTGTTGCTGGACGAGCCGGCGGCGGGCCTGAACCCTTCGGAACGGGCGGATTTTATCAAACTGCTCTACCGTATCCACGACAAGGGAACTACCTTGTTCTTTATCGAGCACAACATGGACGTGGTTATGAGCATTAGTAAGATGATCACCGTGGTCAGTTTCGGCGCAAAAATTGCTGAGGGTACCCCCAGTGAGATCCAAAATGACCCGGAGGTTATCAAGGCCTATCTGGGAGAAAGGTATCAGGTGAAGAAATGAGCGAAACACCGGTATTATCCCTCCGGGATGTAGATGTTTTTTACGGAGAAGTCCAGGCGTTGTTTGGCATCTCTCTGGATGTATATGAAAAGGAGATCGTCTCCATTATCGGTTCCAATGGTGCCGGTAAAAGCACTACCATGCGCTCCATCATGGGCTTGCGGACACCGAAAAACGGCACCATCACCTTTGAAGGGAAGGACATTACAAAGATGAAAGCCCACAAGGTGGTCAAGGAAGGCATCGTCTATGTCCCGGAAGGCCGCCTGGTTTTTCCGGACCTGTCTGTCCAGGTGAATCTGGAAATGGGCGCTTACACCAAGTCCTACAGCCGCAAAGAGCTGGCGGATCATCTGGATGAGCAGTACGGCCTCTTTCCCCGGCTGAAGGAGCGGCGGAACCAGCTGGCGGGTTCGCTCTCCGGCGGCGAGCAGCAGATGCTGGCCATCGCCCGGGGCCTGATGGCGGAGCCCAAGCTGATCATGTTCGATGAGCCCTCTCTGGGCTTAGCACCTGTTATCGTGGACGATATGTTCGACATCATCGTCCAGGTCAATAAGGAATTGATGGTTCCCGTTGTCCTGGTGGAGCAGAACGCCTTTATGGCCTTGTCCATCTCTGACCGGACCTACGTGCTGGAGAATGGCTACATTACCAACAGCGGTAAGAGCTCCGACCTGATTGCCTCTGACGATATCCGCAAGGCCTATTTGGGAGGCTGAGATAAGGGAAAACGTTCAGACCAGAACTATAAGGGGGTTGCCTCATTTTGGGGCAGCCCCTGTAACAATCTGGGCGAAACATCATTGTATGGGGCAAGCGAATGGGACTCAAAAAGAACGGCTCACCTTTGGATGCCAGGCTGCTGCCAAAGCTGCTACTTCGGGTCCTGCCGGACTGTGCCCCAGTGCTTGATATCAAAAATATAAGAAGAACTTCACTTTTCTTATGTTTTTAAAGGAAAATATAAGAAAAGAAGAAAACATAAGACATAATGAAGAAAATGTCTTATGTTTTTTGTTTACTTTCTTGTGCTGATGTAGTACAATATGTCCAAGGAGGCGCTGAGATGGTTGAAACAGAATTGCATGAATTGATCGCAAAAATTCAGTCCCGCGGGTGTGAATGGCAAACGACAGAGGTCAAAGCGGCGCATGGAGGGTGCCCTGAAAGATTATATGACACGATGTCTGCTTTTTCTAACCAGAACAGTGGTGGAACTTTTGTATTTGGGTTGGATGAGAGGCAAGGCTTTAAAAAAGTCGGTGTATATAATGCACAGGACCTTCAAAAGAAAGTTATGGAGTATTGCGAGCAAATGACACCGCCTATTCGCCCGGTATTTACAGTTTGCGATGAAGAGAACTTTGTTTTTGTTTCCGCAGAAATTCCTCCGATTGATATAACGGAGCGCCCGTGTTTTAAAACCGCAAAAGGTAGGTTACATGGTTCTTATATCCGAGTCGGTGATGCGGATAAGCCTATGACAGAATACGAAGTGTATAGCTATGAGGCCTTTAGGAAGAAGTATCGGGATGATATCCGCCCGGCAGAAAGAGTTACAATGCAGTCGCTAGACCAAACAAAGATAGAGGAATATCTATTCAAAAAAAGACACGAACGCCCCAATCTGGCGAATATTTCACTTCGGCAACAGTATGAACTTACGGGAATTACACGGGATGATAAAATTACAATGACGGCGTTACTGCTGTTTGGGTTATACCCTCAGGCATTTTATCCGCAACTGAGTATTATTGCAACATGTGTCCCCGGAAAAGAAATGGGGATTTTGGATGCTAATGGAAATCGTTTTACAGATACAAAGAGAATTGAAGGAACGCTTCCTGATATGGTAGAAGGGGCGCTTTCTTTTGTGCGGAGAAACATGCGCATTGCGACAAGAATAGACAAAAAAACTGGAAAAAGAGTAGATATGCCCCAATATCCGCTGGATGCCGTTCGTGAAGCGGTATTAAATGCCCTAGTTCATAGAGATTATAGCTTTCATACCGAAGGAATGCCGATTCAGCTTATCATGTACACGGACAGAATCGTAATTACAAACCCCGGTGGATTATATGGGCGGCTGACTGTGGATCAACTTGGTAATGCGCAGCCTGACACGCGAAATCCGGTGCTGGTTACCGCTATGGAAACCATGGGTAATACGGAAAATCGATATTCTGGAATTCCGACCATTCGTTATGCAATGAGGAACCTTGGGCTTCCTGCACCAGAGTTCTTGGATTCGCGGGGAGAGTTTTCTGTTACGCTGTATAACAAGGCGACACTGGATGCTATGTCTTCGCAGACTCTGGAAGAACGTGAAATGTTTGACGATCTTGACGAAAAGGGATTGCTGGAGTTTTGTCGTATACCAAGGACACGCGGTGAGATCATTGAATTTCTGGATATTGCATCTGGGCAATATGCACTGCGTCGCTATCTTGAACCGCTGGTTCAGACAGGGGCGATTCGTCTGACGGTGCCGGACAAGCCCCGCAGTCGCAATCAAAGGTATATAACGGCGGAGTAATTATTTTGCCGAGACAGATGCGGTTCGCGGCTATGTGCTGGCACAGCTGGCCGAAAGGACGGGTGTTAGCGAACGGGTAGGGTCAGATTAAAAAGGTTATTGAAAAATTTTATAGAATTTCATCTATTACCACCCCGGAGAGATATGCTCTGGGGTGGTTCCTTTCTGCCTCAGCAATTAAAAAACGTCCAATTTGCACAAATTTGCCCATCAGCTTTTGAACCATTTGCGAATAGACAAATAGGAAATTTCATGATATTATCCTACTGACGTTAATTGTATTACAATCATACAATGATGAGATAAAACGTAAGACACCAAACAATCTGTGAAGGAGGGAATTCCATGAAAGCAGCAGTCGTTGCCGCCCAGGGAAAGCTGGAAATTTGGGACATCCCCATGCCAAAACTGGGTCCGTATGATGTGCTCTGTGAAATGCGCTATGGTTCTACCTGCGCCGGGACGGACATCCATCTGATGGATGGACAGCATCCCACCAGGGTGATTCCCTTCCCCTCCATATTAGGCCACGAAAGTGTTGGCCGGGTGGTGGAGGTGGGCACCAAGGTTCGAAATTACAAAATCGGGGATCTTGTCAGCCGGGTAGGGTGTCCGGGGACACCGGAGCTTTACAGCAGCTGGGGCGGCTTTGCGGAGTATGGCGTGGCCAGGGACCACTGGCAGATGCGAAAGGACGGTCTGCCAAAGGAGGACTGGAACAGCTTTCGGGTAAATCAGATCATTCACCCGGCAATATCGGAAAAAGAAGCCCCCATGATCATCACCTGGCGGGAGACCCTGTCCTATGATCGGCGGATCGGCATTGGACCCGGGACCCGGGTCCTGCTGATTGGCTCCGGGGCCAACGCCTTGGCCCACTGTGCCCATGCCTGCAATCTGGGGGCGGAGGTCACGGTGGTGGGCAGCCTGCGGCAAAAGCGGACTTTTGAAACGCTTTCCATTCAATGCTATTTTGACTATAAGGCCCCCGAACTGTTTGGGGTGCTGCGGGAGGCAGCCCGCGGCACCCAATATGACCTTTTGCTGGACGGTGTCGGTGCCGCCGGAACGGTGAACACCCTGCTGCCTCTGCTGAGAAAAGATGGTACCCTGGGCATCTATGGCTGGAACGGACGGAAGAGCTATGGGCTGAATCCCTTCAATGCCACTGCCAGCTTCCGGCTTTACTCCGACGGCTACGATGAAGAGGAGAGCAACGGAGAGGTCCAATCCCTGATTCTTCAAGGAAAGCTGAAGGCCGGTCTGTGGTATGATCTGGAGCATCCTGTTCCTTTGGAGAAAATCACCAGTGCCTATGACAGCCTGCGCAGACATGAAGCGCTGAAATATTTGATTCAGTTATAACAAGGAGGCAATACGATGGAAGACAAGCTGTTCAATGTAGCCGGTAAGATTGTCATCGTTACCGGCGGCCTGGGCCAGATCGGCAAGAATATGGCCCGGGAATTCTATGAGCGGGGAGCCAAGGTGGCTGTCTTTGCTCGTCATGTAAATCCGGAGAAGGTCCAGGCTGTGTTCCCCAAGGAAGACTTTGCTGAGGACCGGATGAAGTTCTACGCGGTTGACATCAACAAGAAGGCCACCATTGAGGCGGCTCTGGATGCCATGGAAGCCGACTGGGGTTCCGCTCCTGATGTGCTCATCAATAACGCCGGTATCGATACCCAGCCCTCGGCACCTCCTGAGGTCTCCGGGCCCTTTGAGAACTTCCCGGAGGAGGTCTTCCGGGAAGTGGTGGATACCAACCTGGTGGGTACCTTTCTGTGCTGCCAAGCTGTGGGAAAGCGCATGATCGAAGCAGGCAAGGGCGGCTCCATCATCAATGTAGGCTCCATCTACGGGATGCTGTCCCCCATTCAGGATATCTACAAGTACAAGGAAGAGCGCACCGGTATTCCCTTCATTAAGCCCGTAGCCTATTCCGCCGCCAAGTCCGGCATTTATAACCTGACCCGCTATCTGGCCACCTACTGGGGCAAGAAGGGTATCCGGGTCAACACCCTGACTCCTGCCGGTGTGTGGCGGGACACCCAGGACGAGACCTTTATCGCCAACTTCACCGCCCGTATGCCTATGGGCCGCATGAGCCATGAGGACGAGTACAACGGAGCCGTGATTTTCCTGGCTTCTGATGCTTCTTCCTTTATGACCGGCTCCAACCTGGTGATCGACGGAGGCTGGACCGCATGGTAACGGATTTTGCCCGCATCTGGTCGGCCCTCATCACTCCCACCCGGGCGGACGAGAGCCTGAACCTGGATGCTCTGGAACAAATCGTGGACCGGCAGATTCAGGACGGCGTAGAGGGCTTCTACTGCTGCGGCTCCTCCGGCGAGGGTTTACTGCTGACCCTGGAGGAGCGGAAGCAGGTGGTGGAGCACACCATCCGGGCCGCTGCCGGGCGAGTGCCAGTGATTGCCCATGTGGGAACCATCCGCACCAGGGATGTGATTGAACTGGCGGACCATGCTATGAAAGCGGGGGCTGTAGCGGTCTCTATGATCCCGCCCTACTACTATAAGTTCAGCATGGATGAGATCATGGGCTACTATGAGCAGGTCATTCAGGCCCTGCCCGGGCTGCCTGCCATTGTGTACAACATCCCTCAGTTCACCGGAGTGGAGTTCAGCAAGGACAACGCCGGCCGGCTGTTGGAGAACCCGAACATTGTGGGTATCAAGCATACCTCCACGAACCTGTACAGCCTGGAGCGGATGGGCCAGGCCTTCCCCGGAAAGGCTCTGATCAATGGCTTTGACGAGCAGTTTATCGGCGCCTACGCCATGGGGGCTACGGCTACCATCGGTACCACGGTGAACCTCTTTGCCCCTCTGTTCCTGCAAGCCCGGAAGGCTTTCCAGGCAGGAGATATGGCCACCGCCTACCGCTGGCAGCACGCCATTAACAGGCGGGTGGAGGAGACTGTGAAAATTGGTATTTTCAACGCCATGAAATACGGCTGGACCCTTCGGGGCGTGGACTGCGGCTTCTGCAGAAGTCCCTTTAAGCCCCTGAGCATGGATGCCAGAGCCGCTATGGAGCGGTTGATGGACCAACCTCTCGAAATGGAGTAAAGTCGAAAAATTGGGGCTGTCTCACTAAAAGGCAGCCCCCCCAAAAAAGCAAAGGCCCGGCTCTTGC
>OIYS01001173.1_pt1 | contig 14273 bp, 15 predicted proteins | sample 1588271 | NCBI WGS metagenome assembly OIYS01 (sample SAMN03283286) | human gut metagenome | biome: human-associated habitat; material: feces | host: Homo sapiens | place: Peru | collected 2012
CACAAGGAATTCAAGTCCATAAGAACCTAACTGTGTATACTACACTTCCAGGCGATACGCAAGCTGAAAGTGACTATGCAAATATATTAGCAACTTTAACAAAAAATTATTCATTAGTTATTTTGGATTGTGACTTTGAAACTGATTATAACTATTTTGCACAAGTTCAAGAAATATATTTAGTACAAAGTCTGGATATATTAACAATACAACCACTTACCGCATTTTTAAGAAATTTAAAAGCTAAAAATATGTTGAATCCAGAAAAAATTAGAATCGTATTAAATAAAATGGTAAATTTAAAAAGTGTTAATGAAAAGACCATTATTGGTGGAATTGCATATTATAATGACCCAGCAATGTCATTTATGACGGAGTTATTTAATAAAGATACAGTTAATTATTGTACAATTCCATTTGAAGAACAAACTTATGCTAAATATTTAGATGGAATCATTAATTGTAAAATAACTCTAAATGGATATTCTAAGAATTTTATGGCATCACTTAATGTATTGGGTGATATGGTATATCCTTTAATAGCAAATAATACAAGAAATAATAATTCATACAGTGGTTATAATCCAAACAATTCTTTTTCACCAAGTATGAATAATACATTAAACAGAATGAAAAATAATTATTAAACGCTGTAAAAGAGGTGATTTTTTGATACTAGCAATCATAATTCTATTAATAATAATAGTTATATGTTTATTTTTCTATAATTTGTCAATAAGTAAAAAAATAGAAAACTTTAATAATATAAACCAAAAAATAACAAATTTAAATATACTACAGGACTTTATGAATACTATTAGTGAAGTTACCTCTGTTAATGAAAAAATTGAAAAGATAAATAACATTTTAATTGAAAGGTATAATATTAAGTATTCAACAATAGTTATATATAACGGTACAGAATATGTAGTGAGAGCATCAAATGTTGAACAAAAACATTGGGATACATTGAGAAATTTGCAAAATGAAGAAATATTTAAAGACAGTATACAAACAGCAACACCTAAATATATTACTATCGAACACGAGGGAGAAAGACTTCCATATCAAAAAATGGAGTTTGGAAGAGCTAAATCAGCAATGTTTTTTCCACTCTACGTAGAAAATGTGTATATTGGATATTGGATTATAGAAGGAAGCAAACCACATGAATTTGACAATGTTGATACAACTATATTAGAAGTTATAAAAAATAATATTGTATCTGTATTAAAAACAGTTGAAAATCAGCAAGTAATTGAGAACATAGTAAGAGAAGACAAATTTACAAGCTTGAAATCTGCAGAATATCTATTTGGTGAAGGTAAAAAAGTTATTGATAAATATACAACTTCAACAGTATGTTTATTTAAAATTACTAACCTAGAAGAAATAAATGAAAAATTTAGTAGAGAAATAGGAAATCAAATAGTAACAGCTGTAAGTGAAGAAGTAAGTTCAAATTTGGCAGAAGAGTATATTTTAGTTAGATATATGGGACCAAAATTTGCTATAGTATTTTCAGGAATTGAATTAGATGCAATAGTTAGCTTTATGGGACAATTAAAAGAAAAAATAGAAGAGATAGACGTTGAAGGAGCTGTTCCAAAAATAAACATTGTTTTATCTACATATTACAAAGGAACAGCATTAGAAGGACTTACTAAGAAATTAGAAGAATATTTAGATGGAGCAGATAAAGAAGAAAATACAATCAATTATTTATAAGGGGGGAAGGTCATATGATATCTGATGAAACTGTCAGCTTTAAAGTTGAAAAAGACAAAAACATTAAAGCAAAAGAAATTTTAAAAGAAGTATACCATGCTTTAGAAGAAAAGGGATATAATCCAATAAATCAAATAGTTGGATATATTTTATCAGGAGACCCAACATACATTACAAGTCATAATGATGCAAGAAATTTAATTAGACAAATTGAAAGAGATGAACTTCTTGAAAAAATGGTAAAAAACTATATTGGATTGGAAGAATAGCAAAATGCGAAAATTGGGAATTGATTATGGAGATAGTAGAGTTGGACTAGCCATAACTGATGAACTAAATATAACTGTCCAAGGGTTAGAAACAGTACATCATAATGGAAATGATAAACTGGTATTAAGAAGATTAGAGGAAGTTTTAAATAAATATTCAGTTGATACATTTGTTATTGGTATGCCAATAAATATGGATGGTAGCAAGACTGAAAGAGTTGAAGTGACGGAAAAATTTATACATAAATTAAGATGCAAATTTCCACAAATTCCAGTAGAAACAATAGATGAACGACTAACAACTGTAGCAGCACATAAGACTATGAACTATCTCAATATAGATAAAAATAAAAAAAAGCAAATTGTAGATACTATTTCTGCTGTATATATTCTTGAAACATACATGAATAAGCAAAAGAACAATGCATAAATGTTAAAAAAATAGAAATACTAAAAAATAGATATTAACATTGTAGAAATACAATTTATAATATATAAAAAACGAGAGGAGAAAGTTTAAAATGAGTGAAGATTTAAACAAGGAAGTAGAAAATGTAAATGAAGGAGAAGAACTAGACAATATAATCGTATTAAATGACGAAGATGGAAATGAAGTTGAGTTTGAATTCTTAGATTTAATAGAATATGAAGGAGAAGAATATGTAGTACTTTTACCAGTTGAAGAAGAAGAAACAGAAGAACCTGGTGAAGTCGTAATTCTTAAACTAGAAGACACAGAGTCAGAAAATGAAGAATCTTACGTTAGCGTAGAAGATGAAGAAATACTTAATAAAGTATTTGAGACATTTAAAGAAAAATTTGAAGATGAATTCAATTTTGTAGATTAAAAAATATTAAAAATACTTGGAGACATTTCCTTTACAAAAAGGGCATGTCTCCATATCTTTAAAGGTAGTGTTAAGTGAAAAATTGTAGCGGAGCACAGTGTGCTACATAGAAAAGAGGAGAGGAATTATATGAAAAATTTATCTAGTTGGCTAATAGCCATATTTGCATTTTTATTCTGGGGATACAGAGCGGTAACTGCAACTTTGTATGCTATGGGAACAGAACTTGTTCTAACACCTATGGACATGACTATGGAAATAGCACTATTGTTTATAACTTTTATATGTATATGTTTTATTCCAAGAAGAAAATTATTAGCAGTTGCAATATACTTAATAGCACATCTATTTTATTATGGAGTGTATATATATCAAAATGTAGTTGCTATTATAAATAATACAGCATCACTAGATTTATATATGAATATATTTGTTGCATTAATAGGAATTATAATACCAATTGCAGCATTTTTCGATGTATTGTTAGATAAAAACAGAAAAGCAAATCCAGTGGACAAGCAAACAGACTGGTTTTATAAAAATAAAGATTATGATAGAAAATTAGATGAAAGAGCAGATAAGAATCAATATAGGACATTATAAGGTTGGGAAATATAAATTTTCCAACCAAATTTACATTTACCAAAGGGATGAAGTTAAGAATGGAAATAGAAAGAAAATTTTTAGTAAAAGATATTAACACAATAAATGAAATAATTAGTAAATATCCTAAAAAGACCATCACACAAGATTACTTGTATGTAGATGATTACACAGCAGTAAGAAAAAGAAAAATTGAAAAAAGTGGCAATACTAAATATGTATATACAGTAAAAACAATGAAAGTTGGAATATCTGTTAATGAATTTGAAAAAGAAATAACAAAGGAAGAATATGATGCATTAAAAATGAATGCGGAATATATTACCTTATCTAAAGACAGATATGTGATTCCATATGTAGATGATCTAAAAATTGAAGTTGATGTATTTAAGGGAGTATATGAAGGAGTAGTATTTGCAGAAATAGAATTTAAAAGTGAAGAACAAGCAACTCAAATAGAACTTCCAAAATGGTTTGATAAAGAAATGAGCCAGATAATCACAAACAGCAAAATGGCTACTAAAAATATGAAAGAAAAAATATTATAAATACATACTACAAAACTATTATGAAGACTTCTAAGATATAGATAGTCGAGAAAAGTAACTAAATTTTGGAGGAGATAATTAGTGATAAAAAATAAATTAGAATACTATACAAAAAATGTTGAGCAAGACTTAAAAAAATATATTTCTGAACAGATATTTCCAGAATATGATAAAAATGATGGTGGGCATAATATTGTGCATATACTAGAAGTTATACGAAGAAGTTTCGAATTAAATGAAACTTTTAATCTAAACTTAAATGATAATATGATATATGCTATAGCAGCTTGTCATGACTGGGGAAAATATGAAAATAATGAAATACATCATTTAATTGCAGCAAGAAACTTTATAAATGATGATGGCATGAAAAGATTTTTTTCTGCTGAAGAGAGAAGAATAATCAAAGAAGCAATTGAAGATCATCGCTCTTCAAAAGACGATGAACCAAGGAGCATATATGGCAAATTGATTTCTTCTGCTGACAGAAATACAAGTATAGAAATTGTCTTTATAAGAAGTTTTTTTGTTGCACATGAAAGAGCGCCAGAAGAGAATATTGAAGATTATTTGGATTTTACAATTAAAAGATTATCGAAAAAGTACAGTGAAGAAAATCCAGAAAATATGTTTTTTGAGGACGAAACCTATAGGATGTTTATTCAAGAGATGAGAGCTCTATTAAAAAAAGAAAATGAATTTAAAAATAGATATTGTGAAATTAATCATATTAAATCAAGAAATAATAAAGTAAAAGACGAACCAGGAAATATTGAATATGCAAAAATAATTGGGTAGCTAAGGAGAAAAAAATGGAACTACATTTCTTAAAGATCACTTGGGGAGATATTATAATTCTAAAAAAAGATAGTAAAATTGCTATGATAGATACAGGATATGAGGAAAATTTTGATAAAATTGCTCAGTACCTAGATAAATTATGCATAAAAGAAATAGAGTTCATTTTATTAACTCATTTCCATAGAGATCATTATGGCTCAATTCCAAAAATAGTTGAAAAATATAATGTAAAAGAAGTGTATTTTAAGGAGTATAGCGGGTTAGATAAAACTACTGCTTGGGGAACTATTGCAGATGATAACTATAGGGATAATGAAACCAAAAAATGTTTAGATATTAAGAGAATAATTGAAAAAAATAGTAAATTGATACAAGTTGAAAATATTAAAACAATTAAATTTGTAGATACAGAATTAACATTATATAACAATGATAATTCTATAAAAAACATATATGAAGATAAAACATATGAGGATTCATACAATAAAATACTATTTAATGAAAATCAAAATAGCTTAGCAGTGTTTATGAAAGTAAACGATATTAACGTCTTTTTTGGAGGTGACATATTCGATAAAGAAGCAATTCATCTTAGAGCCAACTATGTTAATTATCAAATAGCTTCATCAATAAAAGAAGAAATAGATATTTATAAAGTTCCTCATCATGGAACAGTAAAATGCAATAGTGATAAAGCTTTGGAAATATATAAACCTAAAATAGCTGTAATAACAAATGGCGATGAGTATTTGAAAGAAGAAAGTACAATTTATACAGATTTAAAAAGAGCTAATAAAGACGTAAAAATACTGTTGACAGAAAATAACAATATCGTTATAAACATTTCTGAAGATGGCAATATTACATACTATAACTCATAATAATTACATTATTAATCAAACAAATTAAAGAACTATATGAAGGAGAATTTGAAAATGGAAAATAAATATGAATTTTTTATAGCAGGAAGAGCAAGAAACAAGGAAAATATATTAAAATTATGTGATTTATTTGATAAACATAATATATCTTATTATTGTTTTTTGAAAAATGAAGATGATTGGGGATATGGAAATAAAAATCAAACACCTGAGGAAAGACAAAAAGAATTTGAATCATTAGGATTAAAGAGCGAAATTGTTTTGAACTTATTTCATAATGACTTAGAAGGCGAAAAAAATTCAAACAATTTATTGCTTGTTTTACCAGCTGGCAAAGCAGCACATATAGAAGCAGGAATTGCATATGGATTAGGAAAAAAATGTTATGCAATAGGAGAATACGAAGCGACAGATACTTTATATAATATCTTTGAACAGATATTTTCAAACGAAAAAGAATTAGAACAATTTTTAAAAGAGTATAATAAATAGAAATAAAATGCATTAACGTAAATTAAAGCGAAAGTTAGTTAAAAAATATCAAATTTAAAGGAAGAGAAAAATGGAAGAAAATAAAATGAATATTAACTGGTACCCACGGACATATGGCAAAAACGAGAAAGCAAATAATAGAAGACCTAAAACTAATTGACATAGTTGCAGAAATATTAGATGCGCGTATCCCTATTGCTAGTCAAAATCCAGATATAAAAGAAATTATAAAAGACAAGAAAAGATTAGTAATCTTAAATAAATGTGATTTAGCCTGTGAAAAAGAAAATAAAAAATGGGTAGAATATTTTGAAAAAAATGATATTCCAGCAGTTCTTGTAGACTCAGTATCAGGTAAAGGAATACAAGAGGCAATTAAAAAAATAGAGCAAATTTATGATAATGAAAAATTTGAAAACAAAGGTAGAATAGGCAAGTCAATAAGAATAATGATATTAGGAATACCAAATGTAGGCAAATCTTCATTTATAAATAGAATAGCTAAAAAGAATGTAGCACAAACAGGAAACAAACCAGGAGTAACAAGACAAAAGCAATGGATAAAAGTATCAAGCAGAATAGAACTATTAGATACACCAGGGGTTTTATGGCCAAAACTAGACCAAAAAGATGTAGCTACAAATTTAGCATATACAGGAACAATTAAAGATGATGTTTTACAAACTGTTGAAATTGGATTTGAGCTATTAAGAACATTGATTACAAATTATACTCCAAATCTAATGGAAAGATATAAACTAACTGAAGAACAAGTAAACGAAATAATGCAGAACCAAGAACTAGAACCAAATGAAAAAGTATTAGAGGTTATGAACTTAATTGGCAGAAAAAGAGGTGCGATTATTTCAGGAGGAGAAATAGACATAGAAAAAGTTGCAAACATAATAATTGACGATTTTAGAAGCGGAAGATTAGGAAGAATTACACTTGAAACAGTAAAAGGAGAGTAAATATTGGAAATATTTAATAGAAATAAAGGAATAGAAGAAGTAAATCAAATGTCTCCATTAACTTGGGCATATGTGGGTGACTGTGTATATGAACTATATATTCGTACAAAATTAGTAGAAACCACAAAACTAAAACCACATGAATTACATATAAAATCTGTAAAATATGTAAAAGCAAAAGCACAAGCAGAGACTTTAAAAAAACTAGAAACAATACTAACAGAGGAAGAAAAAGAAATAGTAAGAAGAGGGAGAAATACTCAAACACACCATATTGCTAAAAATGCAAGTATGCAAGATTATATGTATGCTACAGCATTTGAAGCACTAATAGGATACTTATATCTAACAAAACAAGATGACAGATTATTTGAAATGATGAAAATGGAGAGTTAAAATTTTGTAGATACTTGTATTGACTAAAGCTTACAAATATGTTATATTATTTAAGTAAGCTAAAATGGCCCCTTGGTCAAGCGGTTAAGACGCAGCCCTCTCAAGGCTGAATCATGGGTTCGATTCCCGTAGGGGTCACCAAATATAAAGACTTAGAAAGCTAAAAAAAATAGTTATTTCTAAGTCTTTTACTTTGTAAAAAAGTATGCAGTAGACATGCAAAAACAGAAGGAAATGCAATTCGCATTTCCTTCTGTTTTTGTGTTACTTAAGCGCTTTTACCTGACGTGCCTTAGTAACCACTTTTTTTCCTGTACTTTCTTTCACCTTTTTGGAGGTCGCCTCCGGAGTCAGAAAGTTGGGAACTGGACGAGAAGCATCGAATTCGATTTTGTCAATAATTTCTTTATTGACACTACCAGGGGTCAACTTCAAGTTGTCCTTAGCCATAATATGCTCCTTTCTAAATATAGTCACGTTAAGTGAATGCCAAAATTATATCATATTTTTTGTGAAAAGTAAATAAAAGTAGTTGACAAAACAAAAATTTGGTATATAATACAAACATACAAACAACAATTCGTATAAAGGAGATAAAAATGGTTACTACATTACATATAAAAAACGTTGGAATTATAGATGATTTGAGCCTTGATTTGAATGAAGGCTTTAATGTATTAACAGGAGAAACCGGTGCAGGAAAAACCTTAATAATTGGTTCACTTGCAATTTTAGCAGGTGGTAGATTTTCAAAAGAAATGATCAGAAATGGAGAAGAATTTTCATTTGTAGAAGCAAATTTTTATTGTCCAAATAATGAATTAGCAATAGACAATAATATTATAGTATCAAGAGAAATACACCTAAATGGTAGAAATTCATGTAAAATAAATGGAAGATTAGTTACTGTAAATGAGTTAAAAGAATTTATGAGCAAAATACTTGATATTCATGGACAACATGATAGTCAATTAATTTTGAGCCCTATGCAACATATTATATATTTAGATAAGTTTATCGGCAAAGAATTAGAAGATAACCTAAATAAATATAAAGTAAAACTTGCAGAATATAACACTTTAAAACAAGAGTTAAAAAATACATATGGAGAAGATCAAGAAAAAGAAAGAAGACTCGACTTACTACGTTATCAATATAACGAAATTGAACAAGCAAACTTAAAAGAAAATGAAGAGGAAGAGCTAGAAGAAAAACACAAAATGATGCAAAATGCAGAAAAATTAAAAGATAACTTATGTGAAGTTGATAATGAATTAAATGAAAATGCAGTAGTTGCAATAAGCAATGCAATTCGCAGTTTAGAGAAAATACAAGACTGTGGTAGCAAATATACTGAAAAATTAAGTATACTAAAAAGCAGTTACTATGATATACAAGAACTTGCAAGGGACCTAAGTTATATGAGAGAGGACGTTGACTTTGACGAAGAAGAAAGAAATCAGATAGAAGATAGACTAGATTTAATTTACTCATTAAAAAGAAAATATGGAAATACAATTTCAGAAATACTAAAATATTCAAGCAAAGTAGAAGAAGAGATACATAAAATAGAGAATTTAGATGAATACCATAAAAAAATAAAAGCGCAAATAAATATACTAAAACAAGAATTACTTGAAATTGCAAACAATATGACAAATACTAGAAAAAAATATGCAAAGGAATTATCTACTAAAATAAACAAAGAATTAAAAGACTTAGAGATGCCAAATGCTAGATTTGAAATACAAGTAGATACAGCAGACAAATTCTACGAAACAGGAATAGATGAGGTGGAATTTATGATTTGCACCAATATTGGAGAAGAATTAAAACCACTTGTAAAAATAGCTTCAGGAGGAGAAATGGCAAGAATTATGCTTGCAATAAAAAATGTGTTAGCAGATGTTGATGAAGTAAGTACATTAGTGTTTGACGAAATTGACACAGGAATTAGTGGCAAAGCTTCAAAAGCAGTAGCAGAAAAAATGAAATCAATAGCAAAATCACATCAAGTAATTTGCATTACACATTTACCATCAATTGCGGCAAAAGGAGACCATAACTATTATATAAGTAAACAAACTAAGGAAAACAAAACATATACGCAAATTAAAAAACTTAGTGAAGAAGAAACAATTGAAGAAATTGCAAGAATTTCCTCAGGAGAAGTTACGGAAATTGCTAAAGCACATGCACAAGAATTAAGAAAAGCTTCATAATAAAAGTTTTCATAAATTTTCTTCCAAATGTTTACATATTGCTAATTTTGATATATAATATGAAATATTATAAAATTTAACGAAAAAGGGGAATTGTGTATGGAAGAAAACAACGTAAACAACCAAGAACAAGAGTTAGACTTAAATCAACTTATGAAAGTAAGAAGAGAAAAGTTGGAGGAACTACAAAAAAGTGGTAAAAACCCATTTGAAATTACTAAATATGATAGAACAGAAGTAGCTAGTCAAATAAAAGAAAACTATGAAGCTTTTGAAGGAAAAGATGTATCAATAGCTGGTAGAATTATGGCCAAACGTATAATGGGAAAAGCATCATTCTGTACAATTCAAGATTCAACAGGTAGAATTCAAAGTTATGTTAGTATAAATGATCTAGGTGAAGAAAGTTATAAACTATTCAAAACTTATGATATAGGAGATATTATAGGAATAAAAGGTTTTGTATTTAAAACAAAAACAGAAGAAATATCTGTACATGCAAAAGAAGTTATATTACTTTCAAAATCTTTAAGACCATTACCAGAAAAATTCCATGGATTAAAAGATACAGAAATTCGTTATAGACAGAGATATATAGACTTAATAGTAAACCCAGAAGTTAGAAGGACTTTTGAACTAAGAAGCAAAATAATAAAAGAAGTAAGAAAGTTTATGGATGAAAAAGGATATATGGAAGTTGAAACACCAACACTTACAACAGTAGCAACAGGTGATGCAGCAAGACCATTTATTACACACCATAATACTTTAGACTTAGATATGTACTTAAGAATTGCACCAGAGTTAAACCTAAAAAGATTAACAGTTGGTGGAATTGACAAAGTATTTGAAATTGGTAAAAACTTTAGAAATGAAGGAATGGATATAAAACACAATCCAGAATTTACTAATATGGAATGGTATTCAGCATACGAGGATTATAACGATATGATGAATATATCAGAAGAATTGATTTCTACTGTAGCTAAAAAGGTATTAGGAACAACAAAAATAACATATCAAGGAACACCAATAGATTTAACACCAAGCTGGAGAAGAGTAACAATGATTGATGCAATAAAAGAGGTTACAGGTGTTGACTTTAATACAATTCAAACAGACGAGGAAGCTAGAAAAATAGCAGACGAAAAAGGTGTAGAATATGAAGAAATAAAAAATACAAGAGGCCATATTATAAATGAATTCTTTGATACTTTTGTTGAAGATACTTTAATACAACCAACATTTATAATAGACTATCCAGTAGAGATATCACCACTTACAAAAAGAAGAAAAGATGATCCAAGATTAGTAGAGAGATTTGAATTATTTATTGGCGGTAGAGAGTATGGAAATGCATATTCAGAATTAAATGATCCAATAGATCAATATGAAAGATTTATGAAACAAGTAGAAGCAAAAGAAAAAGGTGACGAAGAAGCTGGTGGAATGGACGAGGATTTTGTTACTGCATTAGAAATTGGTTTACCACCAACAGGAGGAATGGGTATAGGACTAGACAGATTAATAATGTTACTTACAGACTCAGCATCTATAAGAGATGTATTATTCTTCCCAACAATGAAACCATTAGAATAAAATATTGATAGATTCTTCTAATAAAGAACTACTTCATTCAAAAAAAGTAGTTCTTTATTAAATTTGTTTACTTTATTCAACAACGGGTGGAATAAAATTCTCAATTGCATTTCGTAGTTTAGGATGATGAATTACAAAATGAATAGAAGGACTATTGGCTTTTGAAATCATAACCCAATTTTTCTCGCAAATTAAAACCTGTATGTTTTTGAATGTATTGTTATTGTTTATACTTAACTTATAATTTTTATTATTTCTTTCATATTTTTTAGACAAATCCAAATGTTCTAAATATTCTTCGTATGTATAATAAATTTTTTTATCATAAAAACTATCTGCAAGAAAAAGCGAAAGAGGTGATTTTTCAAATTCTTCCTTTGAAAATTTAGATATTTCATCTTCAAGTAAATTGTTTTCTGTTGCATCTATTGCCATATTTTTGAATACCTTCACAGATTCTTGTATTTTTTTAATATCTTCATTTGAAATGTTGTTATGTTTTAAAATTCTTAAAAGTAAATCATCAGAAATAGTATGAATTGGTAAAGAAGATAAAATTCTTCTACGATTAGCTTTAATTTTTACACTAGAAGATAAAAATGCAAAATAAGCATTTTTTGAATCTTCTTTATATATTTCCATTAGGGGTGTAGCCTTTTTTAATAAACAATCTGCTTTTGTCTTATAATAAGAAACATCATTCTTTTTAGTGGTTAATGTATACATACCTTCATTGTGATAACCATTGATGCATTCTCCATATAAAGCAACAGTTCCAGAAACATAAGTAAAGTGGCAATATATATTATTTTGTAATCCTTTTAAAAAATATGGAGAAACCTGCCCAGTCATATAAATTGGTAGCCAACTTTCTAAACCTAACATCATCTCATTAAATGGTCTATCAACATTATGAATAATATTTAAGTGTAAGCCTTTTTTTAACATTATAGCGATAGCATACATCCATTTTTTCCCAAACTCAATATCCTGTGCCATATCTTCCATTGGCATATCGCTACACATAAAAACAGGTTCATTATTTTTTGAAAGAACGGTTGCTTTAAAAAAGTCTAATTCTCCTTTTTTCATTTCTTCTATACCATAATATGTTTTAGAAATTGCTTTGTAAAAAGGAATAGCAGGTACTTTCATTTCATCAAAATGTACAGCTTTTATATATTCATTTAAGTCGAATTTATCTAAATGATTTAAAAAATCATCTATATAATTATGAGATGGAACTAAATTAGTAGAAAACCATTTGAATAATTTATTGTAATAGCTAGAATTATCTTTTAAATCTCTTAAACTACAACCAATAAGGATAGCTACAGCCTTTTTATAATCTTCTGATTTGTACTTTTTAACAACAAAATTACAAACATTTTCAATAAAAATTTTAGGCTTTGATGGATTTGTACTTCCAGTACGAATTTTAGAAAGCAATGAAGAATCACAAGAACTTGAACGAGCTAATTCAGCCATATTGATATTTAAAGTTGAAATAAGCTCATTGAAATTTTTACTTAATTGTTCAAAGTCAATAGAAACATCATTTAAAGTACTAGAAAGGTTGCTGTAAATTTCATCTCTTGTTATATTCAATTTTTTAGAGCTAGAAAGTTTATATAAACCATCTACTAATTGTTCTAATTGTTTACCCCTTATATTAGGTCTTCTATCTCCTCTACGATAACGACTAATAACAGAAGTAGATAGACCTGAAGCATTTATAAGTTCTTTAGAAGAACATCCAATATGTTTTATATATGTATTTAATTGCTCACAAAAAGTCATAAGAAACCCTCCATATTTATAATACAATTTTTATTATAATATATCATAAAAATATAAAAAACACAATCGCCAAAAAAACAACTGAAACTTTGGCGAAAAGAGTGCAATAAGTATTTTTGTGTGATAGAATAAATAAAAAATATGTTAAAGGGGGGGAAAAAGAATAACAAATCCAAAAACAGGTGATAATATTATAATATACATTGTATTATTTGCAATTGCTATATTAGGAATTATAACATTAATAATAGTTAATGTTAAAAAAAGTAAAAGTTCAAAAAAACATTAAGGAGGAAAAATAAAATGAAGATCAAAAAAAATTTAATATTTTTAGTAATTATTTTAGCTAGTATATGTATGTTTAGTTTTTCAAACAGAGTAAATGCAGCGACAATTAGTGATGATGGAAAATATACATTAATATTGACTAGCACAGCAGAAAATGCCAGTATTGATGGTAAAGACCAAAAGATTATAAAATTCAATGTTACAGAGGGAGAAACGACAGTCAAATTATCTGAACTAACAAAAGGAATAGTACCTTTCAATGGTAGAACTGAATTTGCATATTGGGGAAGCTTTATGGGAGAAAAGGCTAACGAAGATATAGCAATAACTGATTTTCGCTGGAGTGGAGAGTTAGCAGAAGGCGAAACATATACGAATGGATTAACTCTTTATGCAAAATTTTCTGATAAAGTATTACAAGGAACTGGTACATATTATTTAACACTTGATCCATTTGCAGGTAAAGTAAATGGACAAAGCATTATAAAATTAACAAGTAAAAGCACTGAATTTAAAACAGTTGATTTAACAAAATATATACCTGTAAGAGAAGGATACACATTTAAAGGATGGGAGTTAGATGGAAAAATTGTAACTTCTATTGATTCTAGTTATTTTGCTAAACGTGATTGTATAGAAATAACTGCTACATATACTCAAGATACTTTTAAAGGTGATGGAATTGTACTAAAACTAAATGCTAATGGTGGTAAAATAGATGGCAAAGAATCTAATAGTTATGACTATATAGGTGGAGGAAATTCAGGAACATCAATGTCATTATTACCATACATTCCAGTAAGAGAAGGATATACATTTAACGGTTG
>OIYS01001174.1_pt1 | contig 14271 bp, 12 predicted proteins | sample 1588271 | NCBI WGS metagenome assembly OIYS01 (sample SAMN03283286) | human gut metagenome | biome: human-associated habitat; material: feces | host: Homo sapiens | place: Peru | collected 2012
GCGTGTGTTGAAGCTTGGCGTGGTAAGCCTTCTAGTTTCATTGCTATATCTAGTAATTTCTTTGTTTCTTCATCATTTTCATATAAATTTTTTAATTCTATATTTTGTTCTAGTGCTTTTTTTATTGTTATATGCACTTCATTTGGTATCATTTTTGCAAGTTTATCTGCTTCTGCATATGGAATATCTAGCACCCTTGCAACATCTCTTATTACCATTTTTGCTGCCATTGTGCCAAATGTTATTATTTGGGATACATGGTCTCTTCCATATTTTCTGGCTACATATTCTATAACTTCTGGTCTTCTTTCATAGCAGAAGTCTATATCGAAATCGGGCATGCTTATTCTTTCTGGGTTTAAAAATCTTTCAAAAAGTAGGTTATATTTTATGGGGTCAATATCTGTTATTCCCATTGCATAAGCTGCGATTGAACCTGCTCCTGAGCCACGTCCTGGTCCTACTGAAATACCTTGTGTTTTAGCATAGTTTATGAAGTCCCAAACTATAAGGTAGTAATCAACATAACCCATTTTTTCTATTACAGATATTTCGTATTCTAGTCTATCTTGTGCTTCTTTGCTTGGGTTATCTCCATATCTTTTGGTTAAGCCTGTTCTGCATAGTTCTTTGAAGTAGTCTGCATGTGTTGGGTATTCTTTTGGTACTTCGTAATTTGGAAGTTTTGTATTTCCAAATTCAAAATCAAAATTACATTTTTCTGCAATTTTAACCGTATTTTCTATTGCTTCTGGAATATTTTTAAAATAATCTGCCATTTCATCTGGAGATTTGATGTAGAACTCATCTACACCCATTCTCATTCTATCTGTATCGCTCATTTTTTTGCCTGTTTGTATACAAAGTAAAACCTCTTGATTATAAGCATCTTCTTTTTTTAAATAGTGAGCATCATTTGTTGCCACTAATGGAATATTTAAACTTCTACTTAGTTCAATCAATTTTTGATTTGCTTTTACTTGTTCTGGAAGTCCATTAGGCTGAACCTCCAAATAATAATCTTCACCAAATAAATTTTTATGCCATAGGGCAATTCTCTTTGCTTCTTCCATATCATCTTTTAAAATAGCTTTGTTTACACTGCCTGCTAAACAGGCACTTAAACAAATTAATCCCTCGTGATATTTTTCTAATATTTCTAAATCTATTCTTGGTTTATAATAAAATCCCTCTGTAAATCCCATTGATACTAAGTTTGATAAATTTTTATAGCCCACCTCATTTTTTGCAAGCAATATTAAATGTGAATATTTGTTATCTATATTAGGTTCTTTATCAAATCTTGTTCTAGGAGCCACATACACTTCGCAACCTATAATAGGTTTTATTCCTACTTTTTTACATTCTTTATAAAAATCGACTACACCAAACATCGCTCCGTGGTCTGTAATTGCCATTGATTGCATTCCAAGTTCTTTTGCTCTTGTTGGTAAGTCTTTTATTTTATTTGCTCCATCTAATAAACTAAATTCACTATGCACGTGTAAGTGTACAAAATCTGGCATAATAAGCCTCCATTTTTATTTTTTTATGCATTATATTACATTTTTACTCATATATCAAGGCAAAAAAAGAAAATCCCCACATTGGCCGTTTTAATAGGAATTTTAAGGACCTGCTCCTAGCAGGTGGGTGCCCTCCTAAATACTTATGGGCTTCTTACTAATTTGTAAGCTTGCACGCCATACCTAGAGCTCCGGGCTCCCTTTCCTTATCTGTTGGTTCTAAAAAACCTATCTATTCGCACCATGTAGGGATTATTATATTATATGCAAATTTTATTTTTTTGTTCCTTTTTTCTTTTTTAAAATAACAAATGTTATAACTGCTCCTGCCACTATAAGGATTACTAATACTATTATTATAATTGGTAGTATGTTAATTCCTATTGCTGTAAATTCTATTTGGTTTACTTCTCCTGCTTTTAATTTCCAAGTTAGTTCTTTACCCTTTACCTCTGTTGCATTATTTGTTTTAGACTTTGCTGGTAATGTTACTTTATATGTCATTTTCACACTATCGCCCAAGTCTGACAAACTTGTTAAATCTATTTGCACATTTTGTGAATATTCTCTAGTAAATAAACTCTTTTTTATGTTTATTCCATTTCCTTCTTTATCTTTTACATATTCTTCTCCAAATGCTTCTTGCATAGACATTTCACTCGATAAATCATCTACGTGTTTTTGAGCTTTAAATCCTGCAATTTCATCATCTTCATATGTTTCAACTGTATATTTACTTTCTTCAGCTTGTTCTTTCATTGATTTTACCATATCTTCTGCAGTCATTTGCAAAGAATTTAATGTTTCTTTTGAAAATCCATAAATATAAGAAATATCTCCTGAGCCATTTTTGTTAACTTTTACTTCGTAATTAATATTTACACATCCTGTTAATGATATTAATACTAATATTAATGCCATAACTAATCCAATTGTTTTTTTCATTTATTTATTCCTCCTTTTTATCTTATATTCTTACTATATCATTAATTTTTATTTATAGCAATAGTAAATTTATACAAATATGTAATGTTTATATATAAAAATCGGTCAAGTTTTTAAGCCTGACCGGTTTAGCAATTTATTTTACTTCTAATATATAATCTGCCTAGTTAATAATTATTGCTTGACTATATAATTTTTTCCAATTGCTAATAAACTTACCTTTAGGTTGTTTTACATTTTTACCTGCTGAAGGATCATTTAAATAAACATATTCTCCATCATATCCTATTAAAACTGCACAATGTTCTCCTACTAATTCAGTAAATTCTCCACTTTCATCTGGATATTTCCAAGTTACTCCTTGGGTTAAATCTCCTGCATTTTTCTTACACCAAACCACTACTGGTTTACCTTGTTTTACATAGTTAAACACTGTATCAATTGAACTACCAGAAATATCTGAACAAGGAACTCCAGAATTTCTTAGAGCTGTTGCAATTGGTGCTGCAAAGCAACCATATGAGCCAGTTGATAATCCTCTTGTTGGATGTCCTACAAAATATTTAAATGGATTTGCTCCTACCCAAATAGTTTCCTCTTCAGTTTTTATTTGCTTTTCTATTTCTCCTGTTTCTTCATTTACTACTTCTACTTCTATTTCTTTAGTTCTTGTTTCTTGCCTTTTACCCAATTCATCTGTTGGTGTATTGGCAACAATTGTAGCAACACTAACATTATAGCCTGAATATTTTGCAGCCATAGTTGCAGAAACAGCTTCACATCCTGTTGGATATCCCATTTGGAATTGATTTATATATGGCACATTACTAATAAAATACATCCTATCTGAAGAATACGATTTTACAACTGTATATCCAACAATCCCATTGCTTAATCTTACTTTTGCCCAACTTTGAGTTTCTTTTAATATTTCTATTTCATCGTTTTTAGCTACAGAACCCAATTGTGCATAACTAGTTCCAGGTCCTTTTCTTATATTAAAGCTATTTGTTGCGTATTTTACCGTGTTATTCGGCTTTCTATTAACATAGAATTTACACTGTGCTGTTTTTCCATTCTTAGAAGTTATTGTTACAGTAGCTTCCCCTGTTGAAATAGCTTTTATACTTCCATCATTTACAGTAATAACCCCCGTATTTGAACTGCTCCAAACCAACTCTTGGTTTGTTGCATTACTTGGTTTTATAATTCCATACAAAATATAGTTTTGTCCTGTTCCTAGTTTTACACTTGTTTCATCTAAAGCTACGCTAGTAACTTGTACATCTGTTACTTCTACTGCCAAAGTTACTGTTTTAGTTAAATCTGTGTTTGATACAGTTATTGTGGTTTTTCCTATATTTATTGCTTTTATTAATCCATTTTCTACTGTAGCTATTTCTTCATTTTCAGATTTCCAAATTAATTCTTTATTTGTAGCATTTTCTGGTAGAAAAGTTACATCTATTTGTTCTTCTTTCCCTATCTCTAATTCTAGTTCTGTTTTGCTAAGTATAATTTCTTCTAATTCTATTATACACTCAAATTCTAATTCATTGCTTTTTTGTTCATTATAGCACGCATATATTGTTGCTTTTCCTTCTGCTACACCTGTTATAACCCCATCTTCTACACTTATTACTTCTGGATTAGACGACTGCCATATTATATTTTCATCTTTTTTATTTATATCAATATTAATTTGTTCTCCTACTGCTATTTTTTCCTTTTCACAAGATATTGTAATTTTATTACTCATAATATCAAGTGATGTTTTTATGGCACTACCTGGGTTTAATATTTTAATCAAAAAAATAACAGATGCTATAATTATTACTACTAACAATATACATAACATCCACTTTGTTGGTCTTTTTTTAGCTGTTTTTTCTAATACTTCTTCATTTTCTTTAGTTTCTTTTTTCATTTTCATTCTCCTTGCGCACTTAATAAATACTTCATTTAAATTATAATATTACTCTATTTTCTCTGTCAATCTTTACTCTTATTATACAATATTTTTTGTTAAAAGTTGTAGTTTTTTGTATATTTTTGTATAAAATCTTCATTTTTCTATGCAATAAAAAATTGTGCAATTTTTTATTGCACAACTTTTTATATTTTATAATATTATACAGATTAAACCTCCACTTCCCTCGTTTATAATTCTTTCTAGTGTTTCTTGCAACTTTTCTTGAGCTTCTTCTGGCATTTTGTATAATTTATTTTGTAAGCCCTCATTTACAAGCTCATGTAGGTTCTTTCCAAATATATTTGATTCCCAAATTTTCTTAGGATCGCTTTCAAACTCTGCAAGTAAATAATTTACCAATTCCTCTGATTGTTTTTCACTTCCAACAATTGGAGACACCTCTGTTTCAATATCTGCCCTTATCATATGTATTGAAGGTGCTTTTGCACGAAGCCTTACTCCATACCTTGAGCCTTGTTTTACCATTTCTGGTTCATCTAAAATTAACTCATCCATAGTTGGTGTAACAATGCCATAGCCTTTTTGCTTAACTGCCTGAAGTGCTGTTGCAACTTTATCGTATTCTTTCTTTACTTCTGACAAGTTTGATATTGTAGCAAACAAATCTGCTTCGTTTTGAACATCCACACCTGTAATTTCTGTAAGTACCTTGTAAAATAAGTTTTCTTTTAAATTTACATTGACATTAATTCTTCCATTTCCTAGATCTATTTCATCAATTGTTGTTTTTTCTATAATTTCTGTTTGCCTTATTGTATTTGCCCCTGCTTCTATGCTTCTTACTGTTTTTACTTCTTTAAAAGCATCTTTTATTTCATCTAAAAGTTCTCTTTTTAATTCGTGTTCATCATCTAAACCATCAACCCATCCTGGGAAATTAATATTAATTCTTTCTACTGGGAATTCATAAAGTATTTTTCCTAATATGCTATTAATGTCATCCTCATTTAGTGCTGTACAATTTGTTGGAATTACTGGAACTCCATATTTTTCTTCCAATCTACTTGCCAAATTTACTGTTTCTCCTGCATATGGTGTGCTACTATTTAAAACAATTACAAATGGTTTATTTATTGTTTTTAACTCATTTACTACTCTTTCTTCTGCTTCTATGTAGTCCTCTCTTGGTATTTCAGTTATACTTCCATCTGTTGTAACAAGTATTCCAATCGTTGAGTGTTCTGTAATTACTTTTTTAGTTCCTATCTCTGCTGCTTGCTCGAAAGGAATCTCTTCTTCAGACCATGGTGTTTTTACCATTCTCGGTATATCATCTTCCATATATCCGAAGTGCATTGTTAACTAGGTATCCAACACAGTCAACCAGTCTGGTTTTTAGTTTTAGGTTATCTCCTATTTTTATTTCTATTGCTTCATTTGGTACAAATTTTGGTTCTGTTGTCATTATAGTTCTACCTGCTGCACTTTGTGGAAGTTCGTCTCTTGCTCTTTCTTTTTTGTAGCTGTTTTCAATATTTGGTAAAACTAATAAATCCATAAAATTCTTAATAAATGTAGATTTTCCTGTTCTTACAGGTCCAACTACTCCAATATATATGTCTCCATCTGTACGGTTTGCAATGTCTTTATATATATTCACATTCTCCATAATAATTATTACCTCCTAATAATATAAAGTGTTTGTACTACTAAACTTTACTTAATGTATATTAAGATTTCATAATAATTATTACTTTTTTATTAAATTTTTTTATTAAACATTATTTTTTACCCTTATTTTCTTCTTTTGTTATATTATTTAATCTTTTAGCTTGCTCCTTTTGTTTTTCTATTGGTAGCCAATGATACTCTGAGCAAACAAACTCTCCATATTGAGTTGTATCTTCTTTTCTTTTCCTTTCATTTTCCATAAAAAAATCACCTCTTAGAATTATTATTTTCTAAAAGGTGTTAAAATAAACATCTACAATAAATTTTATACTTACTAATTTATTTTTCTAAATACTCCTGCTACTTTTCCTAAGATCTTACAATCTGGCACAATTATAGGATCCATTGTACTATTTTCTGGTTGTAATCTTATATGATCTTTTTCTTTATAGAAAGTTTTTACTGTAGCTTCTTCTCCAATTAATGCTACTACTATTTCGCCATTTCTTGCTATATCTTGTTTTTTTACTAGAATGTAGTCCCCATTTAGAATTCCTGCTTCTATCATACTTTCGCCTCTAACTACTAGCATAAAGTTTTCGCTATTTCCTACAAATTCTATTGGTATTGGGAAAGTATCTGTTATGTTTTCTACTGCTAAAATTGGTTCTCCTGCTGTAATTTTTCCTATAACAGGTACATCTGCAAGTTCTCTACCATTATACACAGTTTTTGGTTCTTCTGTTTTTCCACCTTTTAATAGTTTTAATGTTCTACCCTTTTGGTCTTCTTTTGCAATATAGCCTTTTTCTTTTAGCTTTGCAATATAACCGTGTACTGTTGCAGTAGAACTTAAGCCAACTGCCTTTCCTATTTCTCTTACTGATGGTGGATAGCCTTTATCTTTTATTTGCTTTTCTATAAATTTTAATATTGCTTTTTCTCTCTTATTTAGTTCATCTTTATTTTTCTTATTCATATTTCAACAACCCCCGAAAATCTATTTGCCTAAATGATATCATACATATTTTATTTTGTCAAACAAAAGTTTTATTTTTTTAAAATTTTATATTTTTTCTTAAAATTTTAGTAGAAAGTAGTCCAACGCAGAAGTTATTATATTTAGAATAAATTGAGGACCCCCGAAAAACAGCGCAGGCGTGTCAGGCGTGGGCTCAATTTATTATAAATATAAAACTCCGACGAGATTGGACGGACTATTTTGTAATTCATCTAGGTTGTGGTAATTTAATTTAGTCATACCAGGCAAATTCCCAATCGTTAAATCTTACTGTATCTCCTTCTTCTACTCCTGCTGCCTTTAAGGCATCATCTATTCCTAAATTTCTTAATGTTTTTTGGAAATAATATAAAGATTCATTATCTTCTAAGTTTACTCTTCCCATTAGTCTATCTACTGCTGGTCCTTTTACAATAAATTCTCCATTTTCTTTTACTATTTCGAATTCGTCTCTATCTTCTTCAAGAGTATAAACTACTCTATCTTCTCCATCTAATATATCTTCTTTTGGTAATTCTTTTATAACTTTTGACACATAATTAAACAGTTCTTTTAGTCCCTCTCCTGTTGCTGCAGATACTTTAAATATTTCTATTTTTTCTTTTTTAGCTAGTTTTTCTAAATCTTTATATAAATCTTCATTTTGCATAGAATCTATTTTATTTGCTACTATTATTTGCTTTCTACTTGCTAGCTTTTCACTATATTTTCTTAGTTCTTCATTTATTGTTTTAAAATCTTCTACTGGTATTCTATTTTCTGAACCAGATACATCAATAACGTGTAGTAGAAGTCTTGTTCTTTCTATATGTCTTAAAAATTTTAATCCAAGTCCTACTCCTTGGCTTGCTCCTTCTATAATTCCTGGAATATCCGCTATTACAAAGCTATCGCCGTATTCTGTTTTTACTACTCCCAAATTTGGCTCTAATGTTGTAAAATGGTAATCTGCAATTTTAGGTCTAGCAGATGTGACTCTTGAAAGTATTGTAGATTTTCCTACATTTGGAAATCCTATTAATCCAACATCAGCAATTAACTTTAGTTCTAATATTATTTCTTTTTCAATTCCTTTTTCTCCGCCTTGTGCAAAGTGTGGAGCTTGCCTTGTCGCTGTTGCAAAGTGTGAATTTCCTTTTCCTCCTCTTCCTCCTGGGAAAATAAGTTCACATTGTCCTTCTTCTGATAAATCTGCAATAACCTTTCCTGTTTCACTATCTTTTATAACTGTTCCTCTTGGTACTTTTATATATAAATCATCTCCAGATTTTCCAAAGCAACGATTTCCGCTTCCATTTTCTCCGTTTTGAGCTTTATATTTTTTATTGTATCTAAAATTAATTAATGTATTTTGGTCTGGATCTACTACAAAGTATACATCTCCACCTTTTCCGCCGTCTCCGCCATCTGGTCCGCCTGCTGCAACATATTTTTCTCTTCTAAATGTAATTGCACCATTTCCACCGTCTCCGGATTTTACAATTATTTTTGTGTAATCTGTAAACATACCTTTTGTCCTTTCTTTATTTTATTCAAAGTAATTTAATTTCATTGCCTTTTTTACTTTTTTCATAGTTTCTTTTGCCACTTCTTGTGCCTTTTTTGTACCATCTTTTAATATTTGGTCTACTTCTTCTAAATGCTCTTCATAATATTTTCTTTTTTCTCTTATTGGTTCTAATTCTTTATTTATATTTTGGGCTAGTTGCTTTTTGCAAGCTACACATCCTCTTTTTCCAGCTCTACATTCTTCACAAATAGTTTTGTTCTCTTCCTTTGTACTAAATAAATTATGATAATAAGCTACCATACAAATATCAGGGTTTCCCAAATCATCTTTTCTTATTCTGTTAGGATCTGTAACTGCACTCATAACTTTTTTATTTACTACTTCTTCGCTATCTGCCAAGTATATTGCATTTCCTAAAGATTTGCCCATTTTTTCGTTTCCATCTAAGCCTTTAATTCTTTTTCCTTCTGATAATATTGCTTGAGGCTCTATTAATGTTTCACCATATATTGAATTAAACTTTCTAACAATTTCTCTACATTGTTCTATTAATGGAAGTTGGTCTTCTCCAACTGGAACAAATTCACCTTCAAATGCTGTAATATCTGCGGCTTGGCTTACAGGATATCCCAAAAATCCATATGTTACGCTCTCTCCAAAAACATCTTTCTTTTGGGCAATTTCTGTTTTTACAGTAGGATTTCTTTGAAGTCTTGCTATTGTTACTAGATTAGAATAAAAAACTGTTAATTCAGCTACTTCTGGTATCATTGATTGTATGTATATTGTTGTTTTCTTAGGGTCTATTCCTGCAGATAAATAATCTATTGCAACTTCTCTTATATTTTTTCTTACCTTTTCAGGATTTGCGAAATTATCTGTTAAGGCTTGCACATCTGCAATTAATATGTATGGGTCATATTTTCCACTTTCTTGCAATTCCACTCTTTTTTTAAGAGATCCAAAATAATGTCCTATATGTAAATTTCCTGTTGGTCTATCGCCTGTTAATATTCTTTTTTTACTCATATTTAACTACTTCTCCTTAAAAAACCATTTTAACAATTATACATTATTTTTGTGTAGTTTACAATATAAATGCAAGATTTTGCAAGCAAAATCTCAGTGAATAGTTAAAATTTAATTATTTAATATTCATTTTTTACTATCAAATATTATATACGGTTCGCAAACGGGCGGGTTTAGAACCCGCCCCTACAGATTTAATATTAACACTCGCATTTTCTTTAAATTTTTACCAGTTTTTCATTCAATTCAGTCGCATCACCAATTGTTTACTGCCTCCATAAATACTTTGTATTTTATATAAAATACATCTGAATCTTTCTCATCTAATGAATTTAGAAGTTCGTTTAATAATACATATATTTTATTTACTTTATATGAATGATCTTTTGTGTAATTTACATCACTCATTATTTCAGAGTAAGTTTCTATGGCTTTTGTAATATTGTTTCTTATTTCTGTATTGCCCATATCTTCTGCTAAGCTGTATGCATTTATTACGTAGCTTTGTGTTTGTCTTATTTTTTGTGTATTTTCATCATCTTTAATTTCTTTTAAAAATACTGGAATGCTTGAATATAAACTTGCAAGGGTTTTTAAACTTTGCGCTTTGTCCTCATTTTTTATTGCAACAATGCATTTGTTTAGCTTGTTACTAAAATCTAAAATAACATCATTTTTTACATTTAAAGTATATAAATCTAAAACTATTACATTCCAGCTTTCGTTTAATAGTTCTATTTCCGGCTTTATTAAATCCCAATTTATATTGTTTTTATCTTTCATTAAAGTTGCATCTGTTATCATTTCTGTTGTATTTATTAAATCTTGGCTTCCATTTTCTTGAGTTTGTGAATTGCTTTGCTTTTCTCCTTGTGCCTGGCTTCCAGATTCTTCTTCCCCCATTTTGCTTTTTGAATCGCTACCTTGTTCATTTTCTTTTTTATCTGTATTATCATCTAATTTTACTTTTTCTGTGCTAATTGTATAGTTTTCAAAAGATAAATTATTTAAAGCATTTAATAAATCTATTATTTTTAAGTTCACATACTCTAATTCTGTAGCTACTTTTTTTTGTAACTTTTCATTTTTGTTTTTATTGCCACATCCTGCTAAATTAAATATTATTAAAATTAAAATTATGGTTATTATTATTTTTTTTGAGTTTCTCAACAAAATCACCTAAAAATAATATTCCCCAAAAAATACCTTTTATTCTTTTACATATTGCAGTTAAATTAACAAATAATAATAGTAATAATATTATGAAAGGGAAATATAATTAAAATTTTTATATGTTTTAATTATAATAAAAAATTAAATGAGTACTATTGTTGATATTTACAGTCAAACTAGCAATGAAATAAAATCATTTTTAGATAAATTTTATAATACAAATACAAATTTAGATAGCGATTTAAAATGGGAAGTTGTTTATAATAATCCTACTGAAATGGCTGATATTATCAGTGCTTATATAGATAATGATGAAAAGTTTAAAATTAATATGTGGATTAGCTTAGATAAAGATTTTTTCATTAATGTTACTCGCCATAATGCAGATAAAATAATAAGGTATCTTTTTGAAAGATACCCTTATTAATTTCTATTCTTCGTCTTTACTTTCAGTTTCTTCTTGTTCTACTTCTTCTGCTGTTTCTGGAACATCCTTAGCAACTTCTGCTTCAGGTTCTTGTTTTACCCCACATTTAGGGCAAAACAATGCGTCTTTTTCTATTTCTGCAAAACAGCTATGGCATTGTCTTTTTTTATTTAGCTTTAATATTTCTTGTCTTGCTTCTTCTATTTCTTTTGATAGTGCATCTATTTTTTCACATTCTTCACAAACTTCTTCTTTTATATTTATATTTTCTTCTCTTATATGTTTTTCATATACTTTTTTGCCTATTTCTTCATATAGATCACTTATCTTTCCTTTATTTTCATTGATTTTTAGTTTTAATTTTGTTTCTTTTGTTATTTTGCTTGTTGCTTCTGTTGTTTTCTTTCCTAAATCATTAAAAAATCCCATTTTATTCCCTCCTATTATTTTTATTATTACATTTTATTTGTAAATTATTCTAATCTTCAAATTTCATAGCTCTGTTCATTAGTCTATTTATTGCTTCTTCTGGTTTTAAATTTCCAAATAAAACATTATAAACTGAATCTACAATTGGCATTTCAACTTCGTATTTTTTTGAAAGCTCATATGCAATCTTAATATTATCTATACTTTCAATTACCATTCCTATTTCTTGTCTTGCTTCTTCTATTGTTTTTCCTTGTCCTATTAAAATTCCGGCTCTTCTATTTCTACTATGATTACTCATACAAGTAACAATTAAATCTCCTAATCCAGTTAGTCCATAAATAGTAGAACTTTCTCCGCCCATTTTAACTGTTAATTTTGCCATTTCTGAAAGTCCCCTTGTAAGTAGTGCTGCAAATGTATTATCTCCCAAATTTAGTCCTGTTATTACACCTGCGCAAAAAGCAATAATGTTTTTAAGTGCTCCTCCTAGTTCTGCACCTTTTATGTCATACGATTTATATATTCTAAGTGTACTACTCATAAAAGTTTTGCTTACATCTTCTAATAATTCTTCGTCTTTTGAAGCAATTACTAAAGCTGTAGGTATTCCGATAGAAACTTCCTCTGCGTGGCTAGGTCCAGAAAGTCCACCAATTTTACAATTAGGTAGTTCTTCTTCTACAACTTCATTTAAAGAATACAATGTTCCTTCTTCAAACCCTTTTGAACATATAATTATTTCTTGGTTTGTTACATATTTTTCAAATTTTCTTATAGTTTCTCTTACAAACTTTGATGGTGTTACTATTAATATCATACTACTTCCATCTATTGCCTCTTTAAAGTCTGTTGTACAGTATACAGTTTCTGGTACTACTGCTTGTGGCAAGAATTTGCATTTTCTTTCCTTATTTATTAAATCAGCTTCTTCTTGCATATAAGACCAAACTTTTACATTATGCCCCAATTTTGCAAGATGGATTGCTAAAGCTGTTCCCCAGCTTCCGCTTCCTATAATGCATATATTTTTCATATGTATCCTCCTATTATTTAGTAATTTCTTCGAAGTGCGGGTGATTAAAATCGCCCCCTACATTTTTCATAGATTACTTTACGCTATTATTTAGTATTCTTAAAAGATAATTTATTCTCGTTTCCTTGTTTTATTCTTTTAATATTACTTCTATGGTTAAAAACAACTAATCCTGCAATTGCAAAGCTAACTACTATTCCTACTGGTTTAACATTTTCTTGCATAAAAATTGTTAATATAGGGAAAAGTATTGCTGCTGATATTGAACCTAAAGAAACCATTTTGCTTATTGCAATTACTACCAAACCAAATACTAAGCATATTAATCCAATTTTCCAATTTAACATCAATAAAACACCTATTGCTGTTGCTACACCTTTTCCTCCTCTAAATTCAAAAAATATTGGGAAAGTGTGTCCTAGTATTGCCATAAATCCCGCAATGTACTTAAGTGTAGTTAAATCGAACCCTGTCCACATCAATTGAGCAAGTATTGCTGCAAGTACTGCTGCCACTCCTTTTAGTATATCTAAAATTAGTGTAAGTGCTGCTGCTTTTTTGCCTACTGTTCTTAATACATTTGTTGTTCCTGCATTTTTGCTTCCTTTTTCTCTTACATCAAATCCTGCAAACTTTCTACTAAATATTACTGAAAAGCTTATGCTTCCTAATAAATATGCAATAATTACTACTAATATGTATTTTAACATATAGATCACTCTCCTTATTTTATCTTATAGTATTTTATTTTGTATTGCTACCTTCCCCTTTTTCAAGTTTTTCTCTAACAATCATTCTAACAGGCGTTCCAACCAATCCAAACTCTTTTCTTAGTTGATTTACTAGGTATCTCTCATAAGAGAAATGAAACAACTTTTTGTCGTTCACAAATACTACAAATGTTGGTGGCTTTGTTGTAGCTTGTGTCATATAGTATATTTTTAGTCTTCTACCTTTATCTGTTGGTGGTTGAACAACTGTAACCGCTTCTGCTAGTACTTGGTTTAGAACTGATGTTGAAACTCTTAAAGCATTTTGTTCAGCGACTTTATTTATTAAGCTAAATAGCTTGTCTACCCTTTGTCCTGTTTTTGCTGATATAAATAATATTGGTGCATATGATAAGTATGGTATTTTCTCATATACAGCTTTTGTATATTTTTCTAATGTCCCATTTGTCTTTTCATATTCGTCCCATTTATTTACTGCTATTATAACGCCTTTTCCTGCTTCGTGAGCCTCTCCTGCTATTTTTGTATCTTGTTCAGTAACTCCTTCATTTGCATCTATCATAAGAATGCAAACATCTGCTCTCTCTATTGCAAGTAATGTTCTTGCTACACTGTATTTCTCAATTTTCTCATCAACTTTGCTATGTCTTCTTAATCCCGCTGTATCTATAAGTACATATTTGCCATATTGATTTTCAAAATTAGAATCTATGGCATCTCTAGTAGTTCCTGCTACATTACTTACAATTAATCTATTCTCACCTAAAATTTTGTTTATTAGAGATGACTTTCCAACATTTGGTTTTCCTATAACTGCAACATTTATAATTTCTTTGTCTT
>OIYS01001175.1_pt1 | contig 14253 bp, 11 predicted proteins | sample 1588271 | NCBI WGS metagenome assembly OIYS01 (sample SAMN03283286) | human gut metagenome | biome: human-associated habitat; material: feces | host: Homo sapiens | place: Peru | collected 2012
TGAAGATTATATATATGCAAAAGACGCTAGTACAATTCAAGATGGAGGATCATATTTGGATGAAGATGAATTATCATGGCTTATAACTCCGACAAATAATAGTGTAGCAAAAATGTGGCATACTGATTATAGTAATCCTGGTAAACTTAAAATAGAAAAATCTTCAAACAATACTTTGTATTATACAAATACATATGGATTAGGAGTAAGACCAGTAATAAGTATAAAAGACAATGTTTTAGTAAAGAGTGGAAAAGGAACAAGAGATAACCCATATATATTAAGCAGTGAGAGAAATTTGAAAGAAAATACCAAACTTAATTTAGGAAAAGTAGGAGATTATGTATACATAGATGAATCAAATAATCCATATGTAACAGAGTTTACAGAATTATATGTAAATAAAGTAAGTAATAAAACAAGTACATCAAAAGTAAGATATAGAATAGTAAATATAAACAGTGATGGAAGTATAAAAGTAGAGAGAGCAGATGTATTAAGAAACTTACCAGATACAGTAGCAATAAGACCTAAAATGCATATACCATTTTATAGTATAGATACAGGAGAAGGATTAACAAGTTGTCTATATTCACCAGAAAAAAAATACGGAGAAGAAAATATGACAGGGGATTATTATTTAGGAGGATGTACAAACCATAATAGATTTGACTTAATGGAAGGCGAAGGAGAATTTATCGTTAACACAGGAGAGAGCTTACCTTACTATTTAAATAACGCAACAAATAGTTTTTATAATTGGTATAGTGATAAAACAAAGCGGATGATAATTCCAACAACAATTAAACTAAAACAAAGTGGATACTCAAGAGACTATAGTGCCTTATCTGAAGATGGAGAAGTGACACTTAATGTAGTCTTACCAAGTTGGGGAGAAATGTATGCAGGAAATGATCTAAACATAGGTTACTGGTATACAAATTGGTGGGGAGACTCGTCTATGTCACTTGTATATGCTAGTGGACTGGGTAGTGGTGACAACAATGCTCATGCATGGCTTTCGACACGTCCAGTTATTACATTATCAAAAAACGTTTATATAACAAGTGGCAATGGTACATCAAATAATCCATATAGCTTAGATATTTAAAATATTGATTGATTATTATTGACAATAAACATCTTTTGTGTTAATATTTATTTAGACACGAAAAGGTGTTTTTATTTTAAAAAAATCATAAAATTAAAAGTAGGTGGAATATGAAACGTTTAGCAAGATTTTTTGTTAGTGTAAAAAAAGAAATGAAAAAAGTTAGATGGCCAGGAAAAAAAGATATGATTAAATTTTCAGTAGCTACTATATCTATAGTTTGTTTCTTTATGTTATTCTTCTCTGTATCAGATGGAATAATAAGTGCGATTGTGAAGGTGTTTAGTTAATGGAAAAAGAATGGTATGTAGTTAACACTTATTCTGGGCATGAGAATAAGGTAAAAGAAAAATTAGAGATGAGAGCTAGTTCTATGGGAATGGAAGATTATATATTTCGTGTAGTTGTTCCAGCTCAAAAAGAAGTAGTTGTAAAGAATGGAAAAGAAGTAGAAAAAGAAAATAAAATGTTTCCAGGTTATATATTGGTTGAAATGATTATGACTGATGAAGCATGGTTTATTGTTCGTAATACTCCAGGTGTTACTGGATTTATAGGATCTAGTGGTAAAGGAGCAAAACCATTCCCTTTAACAAAACAAGAAGTAGATAAGATTCTTGGAAATATGGGAATGAGTAGAATTGATGTCGTAAATGAAATAAAAGAAGGAGATACTGTCAAAGTGACGAGTGGAGCATTTGCTAATATGTTTGGTAAAGTAAAACTTGTTGATATGGCAAATCAAAAAATTGAAGTTGCTCTTGATTTATTTGGTCAAGAAACTATTGTTGAAGTTTTATTTACGGAAATAGAAAAAGCATAGAAGACTAGTGATAGTCTTTTATTTGTAGGAGGTTTATGAAGAAAATAGTTATAATAATGATAATTTTAATTCTACTTTTTGTAGGAATATTTACTGGAGTTAAATTATATGAATGCTATAGAATTAAAAATGCAGTAATATTAGTAGAACTTGTAGATGACCTGGATGTAGAATTTAATAGTAAAACTTATTTATCAAATATAATAAAAAGTATAAATGGTGAATATAAGGACTTTGAAATAGATACAACTAAATTAGGTGAAAAAACTATAAAATTTGATTATATTAATGATGAAAAAATAAAAGTATCTTATGAATTTAAAATAAATATAAAAGATACAGTGCCACCTTTTGTTAATTTATCAAATAGATATAGTGTAATATTAGGAAGTGAAGATACATTACTTAGAGATATTATGTGTGGTGATAACGAAGATGACAATCCAAAATGCGAAATAGAAGGTGAGTATGATTTAAATAAAATAGGAACATATCCTTTGACATTTAGGGCAAGTGATAAGAGTGGCAATGAAACTATTAAAAATTTTGATTTAATAGTTAAAGAAAAAAGTAAACCAATTTATTCTAATGATTATACAGACTTTAAATATATATATGATAATTATAAAACAGAGAATACTAGAATTGGACTTGATATATCTAAATATCAAGGTGATGTAGATTTTTCTAAAGTAAAGAGTGCTGGGGTGTCTTTTATAATGATTAGAGTAGGTACTAAAAATTTTGAGACAAAAGAATATGTTTTAGATCCAAAATTTAAACAAAATATAGAAGGAGCTATAAAGGAAGGTATAGATGTAGGTATATATTTTTATTCTTATGCAAGTAGTAAAAAGGAAGCAAAAGATGATGCTAACTGGGTAATTGAACAAATAAAAGATTATAAAATATCTATGCCTATCGCTTATGATTGGGAAGATTGGAGTGATTATAATAGTTATAATTTAAGTTTTTATAAACTAAATCAAATAGCTAAAACTTATTTAGATACTATTAAGGATAATGGTTATGATCCAATACTTTATGGAAGTAAATTTTATTTACAAAATATTTGGGATAATGAATATTACGATACTTGGTTAGCTCATTATATAAATGAAACTAATTATGAAGGAAACTATACTATGTGGCAGTTATGTGATAATGGTAAGATAGATGGTATAAATGGTTATGTAGATATAGATATATATTATACTGAAAATTATTAATAATTTGTATATTATTAAATATAATAAAAATATGAAAAAATATTTACAAATTAAAAAAAATGTGTTATTATGATAGAGCTATATTAATTTATATAGTTTTTGTGGGAGCTAATGACTAGATTTATTCTAGAAGCGGAGCATTTGAACCACAACGAAAAAACGAAGATTTTATAGGAGGTGTTTTTCGTGGCACAATTAGTTAAACAAATTAAATTACAAATTCCAGCAGGAAAAGCTACACCAGCTCCACCAGTAGGAACTGTTTTAGGTCCAGCAGGAATTAATTTACAAGAATTCTGTACAAAATATAATGATGCAACAAGAGACAAAATGGGAGATATTTTACCAGTTGTTATTTCTATTTATGATGATAGAAGTTTCGATTTTGTAATTAAGACTCCACCAACAGCATTCTTAATAAAGAAAATCTGTAATGTTAAGAAAGGATCTAGTAAAGGTTCTAAAGAGGTTGCAGGTACTATGTCTCAAGCTCAATTAAGAGAAATAGCTGAAATTAAGTTACCAGACTTAAATTGCTATACAATTGAAGACGCCATGAAGATTGTTGCAGGTACTGCAAAGAACATGGGTGTAGAAGTTAAAGAAGACTAATAATATATTGATTAATAGTAATGATAGTTAATCGTGAATTCCGCTTTTCACTTTTCACTTTTCACTTCTTAAATCAATAAAAATATGAGGAGGTATTTATGAAGAGAGGAAAGAAATATTTAGAAGCTGCTAGCAAAATAGAAAAAGGTAAAGCATATTCTATAGAAGAAGCAGTTAAATTATTAAAAGAAACTAAAGTAGCTAAATTTGATGAATCTGTTGAATTAGTTTTAAGACTTAACTTAGACACTAAGAAAGCAGATCAACAATTAAGAGGTGCTACTGTTCTTCCAAATGGTATTGGAAAAACTAAAAAAGTATTAGTAATAGCTCGTGGTGCTAAAGCTAATGAAGCTCGTGAAGCTGGTGCTGATTATGTAGGAGAAGCTGATATGATCGATAAGATAGCTAATGAAAATTGGTTTGATTTCGATACTATGATAGCTACTCCAGATATGATGCCTGCTTTAGGTAAAATTGGACGTGTATTAGGACCTAAAGGTTTAATGCCAAATCCAAAAACTGGTACAGTTACTATGGATGTTAAGAAGGCTATAGAAGACGTTAAAAAAGGACGTGTTGAATATAGAACTGATTCATTTGGTAACGTTGCAGTATTAGTTGGTAAAGCATCATTTGATGAAGCTAAATTAGTTGAAAATATTAATGCTTTTGTAAGCCTTATTAATAAAACAAAACCAAGTGCAGTTAAAGGTAAATATATTTTAAATGTAGCTATTTCAACTACTATGGGTCCTGGTATCAAAGTAGATTCTGCAAGTTTTGAAAATTAATGGTTTACAAACAAAAAAAAGTATGTTATAATTAACGTGTTGGAAAGATAGTACCGTAGACAGTAGGGGATAATAATCTTAATAATCCTACCGAGGAACAGATAAGAAGTTCAAGGTCCCTACGGTTGTTAGGGACTTTTTTAATCGGTATCAAGATGAGGAGGTGTGACATGGCAAATCCAAAAATACTAGAAAAGAAACAAGTTGTTATTGATGAAATAACTAACAATGTTAAAGAATCTAGTTCATTCATTTTCCTAGAAAACAATGGTTTAACTGTTGACGAAACTATGGAACTTAGAAGAAAATTAAAAGAATCTGATTCTGAATTAAAAGTTTATAAAAATACTTTAGTAGCTAGAGCTCTTAAAGATTTAGATATAGACTTAGCTGATGAATTAAATGGTCCAAAAGTTGTTGCTTTTGGTAAAGATATCATTGAACCAATTAAAGCTGTTAATGATTTTATTAAAACTCATGATAAATTAGTTATGAAAGTTGGAATCGTTGATGGTAAAATAACTGGTTTAGATGAATTAAAGAAACTTGCAACTATTCCATCAAGAGAAGGATTACTTACAATGTTTGCAAGCGGATTACTTGCAATTCCAAAGGATTTTGCAATTTGCTTAGATTTACATAGTAAAAATTTAGAAAATTAATAAATAAAATTAAGGGAGGAGAAGAGAATTATGGCAAAATTAAGCGCAAAAGAAATTATTGATTCACTAAAAGAAATGACACTTTTAGAAATTAAAGAAGTAGTAGATTTAATGAAAGAGGAATTTGGTGTTGATCCAAGTGCTGTAGCTGTTGCTGCTGCTCCAGCTGCTGAGGCTCAAAATGAAGGACCAAGCACAGTTGATGTTGTTTTAGCAAGTGCTGGTGCTAACAAAATAGCTGTTATTAAAATAATTAAAGAAATAACTGGTTTAGGATTAGGTGATTCTAAAGCTATAGCTGATAACGGTGGAGTTGTTAAAGAAAAAGTAGCTGCTGCTGAAGCTGAAGAAATGAAAGCAAAATTCGAAGAAGCTGGCGCTACAGTAGAATTTAAATAATTAATAAAAATTGGTTTTAAGCCTGTACTAAAATTAGTATGGGCTTTCGCCGTTTCTAAAAGGAGGTTAGGTTATGAAGTTAAATAAGGGTAAAGTAGATAATATAAACAAAAAAATTCTTAGTAGTGCTTTAGTGCTTACTCTTACATTTGCTACATTTACGGGATGTGCAAAAGGATTTAAATATTCAAAGGTAATTGAGAATAATAAACTTACTACAAATGTAACAGGAAAAATAAGTGCTAATAAATTAAGATTGATAGAGCTTAACATATATGGTGAAAAAGAATTAAGGTTAGTTACAACAATAAAAAATAATGATATAACTGAATATTGGGATGTGTTTGAAAATTATAAGGTTATAGAATTAAGAAATAGTTCAAATGTCTTTGAAAAAGATGATAATATAAAAATAGAAAATGAACAAAAATATAAAGATTATTTAATTTATTATGGATATAAAGGTAATTATTTTAAAATGAGAGAAATAAAAGAATCCTTTAATATTACGAAAAAAATATACGAAAATAATAGTAATAAACGATTAGTAAAGAAGTGATAATATGTCTTATTATTTTGATAAAACCACAAATGTTGAGAGCAATGAATCTACTATAAGAGTAGAAATATATAATAGATTCTATACTTTTAAAACTGATAATAATGTATTTTCTAAAAGAGGGTTAGATTTTGGAACTAGGACTCTTTTAGAAAATATAGATATAAAAAATATAAAAGGAGATGTTCTTGACTTTGGATGTGGTTATGGTCCTATTGGTATAATAATTAAATCATTTAGTGCATCTACTGTTGATATGATTGATATTAATGAAAGAGCAATTAATTTAGCACGCAAAAATGCTTCAATTAATAATGTTATGGTTAATATATTTTCTAGTGATATTTATTCATCTATTACTAAAAAATATAATTATATAATAACTAATCCGCCTATTAGAGTAGGTAAAGAAATACTATATAAAATATTAGTTGATGCTAAAAAACATTTAAAAGAAGAAGGTCATTTGATATTTGTTATAAATAAGGACCAGGGTGCTAAAAGTACTGCTAAATACTTAGAGGGATTTTATAAAGTTGAAATACTTAAAAAAAATAAGGGATTTTTTGTAATTGATTGTCAAAATTATTGACTTATTGCTTGAAATCGTGTAAAATTATAAATTGGCGGCATATATTATTCTGCTTAATATGTGTTTACTAGAAAATATAGTTTATGGGGTGAAAGAGTGGCTTATACAGTTAAAAAATTCGGTGATTACCGTGAAAGAAGAAGTTATGCAAAAACTAAAAATGCAATTGAATTAAACAATTTGTTAGAAATTCAAAAAAAGTCATATGATTGGTTTATGACTGAAGGTATAAAAGAAGTATTTGATGATATTTTTCCAGTTGAAAGCTTTACTGGAAACTTAACTCTAGAATTTGGAGAATACTCTTTTGAGGAGCCAAGATACTCAATTAAAGGTTGCAAAGACAGATATGCAACTTATGCTGCACCTATTAAGGTACAAGCAAGACTTTTTAATCAAGAAACAGGAGAAGTAAAAGAACAAGAAATTTATTTAGGTGATATGCCTATTATGACAGATAGTGGTACATTTATAATCAATGGAGCAGAACGTGTTATAGTATCACAATTAGTTCGTTCACCTAGTGTTTATTTTTCTCGTGAAATAGACAAGAAAAATGGTAAACATATAATTACTTCACAAATAATACCAACAAGAGGTACATGGTTAGAGTTTGAGACAGATGCAAGAGATGTTATTTATTGTAGAATTGATAGAACACGTAAGGTACCTGTTACTACATTACTTAGGGCTTTAGGACTTTCAAGTGATGCAGATATAATTGATTTATTTGGTGAAGACGATTATATTATGCGTACTATTGAAAAAGATGCTAATAAAAACACTGATGAATCTTTAATAGATATTCATTCTAAATTAAGACCTGGTGAACCAAGTACTTTAGATAGTGCTAAAAACCAATTAATCACTAGATTCTTTGATGCATTCAGATATGATTTAGCTAAAGTAGGACGTTATAAATTTAATAGAAAATTAAATGTATGCGATAGATTATATGATTGTATACTTGCAGAAGATATTAAAGTTAATGGAGAACTTAAATTTGCTAAAGGTACACTTGTAACAAAAGATGTTTTAGAAGAATTAAAACAAATAATGGCTGATGGTTACGGAGTTCGTGAATCTTTAATTAATGAAGAGTTAGATAGCTATAACAAAGTTCAAATAATTAAAGTTTATTCTAAAAAGAATCCAACTAAAGTTGTTAAAATTATTGGTAATGATCAATCTATTGAAGAAAAAAGACTTACAATATCAGATGTTTATGCATCAGTTTCATATTATTTAAATTTACATGAAGGTATTGGTTCATATGATGAAATAGACCATTTATCAAATCGTCGTGTAAGACAAGTTGGAGAACTTTTACAAAATCAATTTAGAGTAGGTGTATCTCGTATTGAAAGAGTAATAAGAGATAGAATGAGTACTCAAGAATTAGATGAAGTAACTCCAAAAACATTAATTAATATCAGACCATTAACAGCTGCTATTAAGGAATTCTTTGGTTCAAGTCAATTGTCACAATTCATGGATCAAACAAATCCAGTAGCAGAGTTAGCTAATAAACGTCGTTTAAGTTCTTTAGGACCAGGCGGATTATCAAGGGATCGTGCTGGTATGGAAGTTCGTGACGTTAATCCATCTCACTATGGTAGACTTTGTCCAATTGAATCTCCAGAAGGACCAAACATTGGACTTATTACAGCTTTAGCAAGCTATGCTAAGGTAAATGATTATGGATTTATAATGACTCCATATAGAAAAGTAGTTGATGGACATTTAACAGATGAAATAAGATATATGACAGCTGATGAAGAATTAGAGTATCATATATCACAAGCAACAGTTAAATTAGATGACAACGATAACTTTGTAGATAAACATGTTCCGGTACGTTATCGTGGTGAAAATATCATGATTAACAGTAAAGATGTTGATTATATAGACGTTTCAAGTCAACAAGTTGTATCTATAACAACAGCAGGTATTCCTTTCTTGGAACACGATGATGGTAAACGTGCCCTAATGGGTTCAAACATGCAACGTCAAGCAATTCCATTACTTAAATGTGAAGCACCTATTGTTGGAACAGGAATTGAAGCAATAAGTGCAAGAGATAGTGGAGCTGTTGTAATTTCTAAAGCAGATGGTATAGTAGATTATGTAGATTCACAAAAAATACTTGTTAAAACAAAAGGTGGTATGGATACATATTACTTAAATGGATTTGAAAGAAGTAATGCTGGCACTTGTTATCATCAAAGACCTATTGTTAGAGTTAATGATAAAATAACAAAAGGACAAGTTATTGCTGATGGACCAAGTACAGATTTTGGAGAAATGGCTTTAGGTAGAAATGTTACAGTAGCTTTCATGAACTTTAATGGATATAACTATGAGGATGCTGTAATATTAAATGAAAGATTAGTAAGAGATGATGTTTATACATCAATTCATATTCAAGATTATCAAATTGAATGTAGAGATACTAAACTTGGACCAGAAGAGTTTACAAGAGATATACCAAATGTTTCAGAAGAAGCTCGTAAGAACTTGGATGAAAATGGTTTAATTCGTATTGGTACTGAAGTACATGATGATGATATTCTAGTAGGTAAAGTTACTCCAAAAGGAATGGCAGAACTTACATCAGAAGAAAAATTATTACATGCTATCTTTGGTGAAAAAACAAGAGAAGTAAGAGATACTTCACTTCGTGTACCACATGGAGGAGAAGGAATTGTACATGATATTAAAGTATTTACTAAAGAGGATACTGATGAACTTCCAGCTGGAGTTTCTAAAATAATTCGTGTATATATAGCTCAAAAGAGAAAAATAACTGTTGGAGATAAAATGGCAGGGCGTCATGGTAATAAGGGTGTTATATCTTTAGTATTACCAAGTGAAGATATGCCATACTTGGCAGATGGAACACCAGTAGATATTATGCTTAATCCACTAGGAGTTCCAAGTCGTATGAATATAGGACAAATATTAGAGATGCATTTAGGTGCAGCTGCTAAAAAATTAGGAATTCATGTTGCAACTCCAGTATTTAGTGGTGCTAATAGAGAAGAAATTATAGACGCTCTAAAAGAAGCAGGAATTGATGAAGATGGTAAAACAGTATTATATGATGGACGTACTGGTGAACCATTTGATAATCGTATAAGTGTTGGTGTTATGTATATGATTAAACTACACCACATGGTAGATGATAAATTACATGCTCGTTCAACAGGACCATACAGTTTAGTAACTCAACAACCTTTAGGTGGTAAAGCTCAATTTGGTGGTCAAAGATTTGGAGAAATGGAAGTTTGGGCATTATATGCGTATGGTGCAGCTCATGTATTACAAGAGATGATGACTATTAAATCTGATGATGTAATCGGAAGAGTTAAAGTTTATGAATCTCTAGTAAAAGGAACACCAATACCAAAACCTGGAGTTCCAGAAAGCTTTAGGGTATTAATTAAAGAGTTCCAAGCTTTAGGTCTTGATATAACAGTTTTAAATGAACAAGGAAATTATGTTGAACTTAAAGAGTTAGAAGAAGCAGATAAAGATGATAATTTGCTAGAAAACAAAGAAAATAAAGTTGAATCAAATTTAATTGGAGAAGAAGAAAACATAGATGAAACATTTGAATCATTTGAAGATGCATTGGAAGATGAAGAAGATGACTATGAAGATGACTTTGATGATGAAGATTTAGATTCACTTGATGAAGAAGATGAAGATCTAGATGAATTAGATGAACTAGATGACATTGATGAAGAATTGAAAGGAGACGAGGAATAATGGATGTTAATAATTTTGAAGGATTAAAAATAAGCATTGCCTCACCTGAAAAAATTCGTTCTTGGTCATATGGTGAAGTTAAGAAAGCAGAAACAATAAACTATCGTACATTGAGACCTGAAAGAGATGGATTATTTTGTGAAAAAATATTCGGACCTACTAAGGATTTTGAATGTGCTTGTGGTAAATATAAAAGATTAAGATATAAAAATATTGTATGTGATAGATGTGGAGTAGAGGTAACTCGTTCTAAAGTTCGTCGTGAACGTATGGGACACATTGAGTTAGCTACTCCAGTGTCTCACATTTGGTTCTTTAAAGGTGTACCATCAAGAATGGGACTTGTTCTTGATATGAGTCCAAGAGATTTGGAAGAAGTATTATACTTTGTAAGTTATGTAGTTCTTGATCCAGGACCAGCTCCTTTAGAGAAAAAACAAACAATAAGCGATAGAGAATATCGTGCATATTATGAAAAATATGGAAATACTTTTAGAGTAGGTATGGGAGCTGAGGCTATTAAAGAGTTACTTGAAGAAGTAGACTTAGATAAAGAAGTAGAGACTCTTAAAGCTGAAATAGAAGAAATTAAAGATTCTCAAAGTCAAAAGAGAATTCGTTTAATTAAAAGATTAGACGTATTAAATGCATTTGCTGAATCAGGAAATAGACCTGAGTGGATGATTTTAACTGCACTTCCAGTTATACCACCAGAACTTAGACCTATGATTCAATTAGATGGTGGTAGATTTGCTACATCTGATTTAAATGATTTATATCGTCGTGTAATTAACCGTAATAATCGTTTAAAGAAATTAATGGAATTAGGTGCTCCATCAATAATAATTCAAAATGAAAAACGTATGCTTCAAGAAGCCGTAGATGCTTTATTTGATAATGGTAGACGTGGAAGAAATATAACTGGAGCAGGAAATAGACCTTTAAAATCTTTAGCTAGTATGTTAAAAGGTAAACAAGGACGTTTCCGTCAAAATTTACTTGGTAAACGTGTTGACTATTCTGGTCGTTCAGTTATCGTAGTAGGACCTAGTTTAAAAATGTATGAATGTGGTATTCCAAAAGAAATGGCTTTAGAGTTATTTAAACCACATGTAATAAATGGATTAGTACAAAAAGAAATAGCAAGCAATATTAAAGTTGCTAAAAGAATGATTGATAATCAAGATCCAAGAGTTTGGGATATTGTTGAAGAAAAAATAAAAGAACACCCTGTAATGTTAAATCGTGCCCCAACTCTACACAGACTTGGTATCCAAGCATTTGAACCAAAATTAATTGAAGGACGTTCAATTCGTCTACATCCACTTGTTTGTGCAGCATTCAATGCCGATTTCGACGGAGACCAAATGGCTGTTCACGTTCCAATTACTGAAGAAGCTCAAGCAGAAGCTAGAATCTTAATGTTAGGTGCTAACAACATCTTAAAACCATCTGATGGTAAACCAATCGTTACACCAGGACAAGATATGGTACTTGGAAACTTCTATATAACAATGGAAAAAGCAGGACTTCCTGGAGAAGGAAGAGTATATAAAGATTCTAATGAAGTATTAATGAGTTATGAAAGAAGAGAAATTACTCTTCATACAAGAATAGCTTTACCAGTTAAATCATTTACTCGTAAGATATTCCCAGATAAATATATGGATAAATATCTAGTAACTACACCAGGTAAGATATTATTTAATGAAATATTCCCAGATACATTCCAATATATAGCTGAAGGTACTTCTGAGAATATAGAAAAAATTACTCCTAGTAAATATTTTATAAGTAGAGGAGAAAATATTCCAGAAAAAATTAAGGCTATGCCTTTAACAGATGCATTTAATAAAGGTGTTTTATCTAAATTAATTGCTCAGATTTATAAACGTTATCAAACTACTGAAACATCAGTAATGCTAGATAAATTAAAAGATTTAGGATTTAAATATTCTACTTTATCTGGAATAAGTATAGCTATAAGTGATATTAAAGAATCTGTTAAGAAACCAGAAATAATTGCTAATAGTCAAGCTTTAGTAGATCAAGTTAATAAACAATTTAAACGTGGTTTAATTACTGAAGATGAAAGATATAATAAAGTTGTTTCTATTTGGACAGATACTAAAAAACAAATTACTGCAGAATTAGAGCAAATGGTTAAACAAGATAAAGATAATCCTATTTGTATAATGATGACATCAAAAGCTCGTGGAGATATGGGTTCATATACTCAGTTAGTTGGTATGAGAGGTTTGTTTGCTAAACCAAATGGACAACAAGAAGAGATCCCAGTTATATCATCATTTAGTGAAGGTATAACAGTGTCTGAATTCTTCTTATCTACACATGGTACTCGTAAAGGTGCTGTAGATACAGCCTTAAAGACAGCAGATGCTGGATACTTAACTCGTCGTTTAGTTGATGTATCTCAAGATATTATAATAAGAGAAGAAGATTGTGGAACTGAAGCTGGAACTGTAGTTGAAGCATTTATAAATGATGCTGATGGTACTGTAATAGAATCTTTATATGACCGTATTTTAGGTAGATATACAAACAAAAAGATTCTAAATCCAGAAACTAAAGAAGTTATTTGTGAAAAAGATACTTATATTAATGAAGTATTAGCTGATAAGATAATCGCAGCTGGTATAACAAAAGTACCTATTAGAACAGTTCTTACTTGTAAAACAGAACACGGTGTTTGTAGAAAATGTTATGGTAGAAACTTAGCTACTGGTCAAATAGTAGAAGAAGGAGAAGCTGTTGGTATAATGGCTGCTCAATCAATTGGTGAACCAGGTACTCAGTTAACCATGAGAACATTTAATACAGGTGGAGTTGCCGGAGACGATATAACTCAAGGTTTACCTCGTGTTCAAGAGTTATTTGAAGCGCGTAATCCAAAAGGTAAAGCTTCTATAGCTGAAATAAACGGTATAGTAACTAAGATAGAAGAAGAAAATGGTAAATATATAATTTATATTAAAAATGATGCTGAAACTCGTAAACATGTAACAAACTACAGTGTAAAACTTAATGTTGTTGAAGGACAAGAAGTTAAAGCTGGACAAAAACTTACATTTGGAGCAATCAGTCCAAAAGAATTACTTGCGGTAACAGATCCAATTTCAACTCAACAATATATACTTTCTGAAACTCAAAAAGTATATAGAAGTCAAGGTGTTGATATATCTGATAAACACGTGGAAATAATTGCTAAGAGAATGATTTCTAAAATTAAGATTATTAATTCAGGAGATTCATATTTCTTACCAGGAACAATGGTTAATATAAATAAATTTACTGATATAAATAAAGAACTAATCCTAGAAGGTAAGAGACCTGCTACAGGTAAACCAGTATTACTTGGTATTACCAAAGCTTCTCTAGAAACTGATTCATTCTTATCTGCTGCATCATTCCAAGAAACAACAAGAATCTTGACAGATGCTGCAATACATGGAAAAGTTGACAAATTAGAAGGATTAAAAGAAAATGTTATCTTAGGTAAATTAATACCTGCTGGTACAGGTGCTAAAAAATATAGAAAAGCAACTTATGATTTAGAGTTAGAAGGATTAAAAGAAGAACCTTTAGAAGCACTTGAACAAGAATTATTAGATTAAGAGATTGAAATTTCAATCTCTTTTTGTTATAATTATTGTAGTTTAAAATAAGAAGATATGGATAAG
>OIYS01001176.1_pt1 | contig 14232 bp, 12 predicted proteins | sample 1588271 | NCBI WGS metagenome assembly OIYS01 (sample SAMN03283286) | human gut metagenome | biome: human-associated habitat; material: feces | host: Homo sapiens | place: Peru | collected 2012
CTACAAATTTAATAATGTGTTTTTGTATTTGCGGGCGATTAAAATCGCCCCTACAACAAATTACAGTTGTAAATTATAAAATCTTATAGTATAATTACTATGAAATTTTAGTAAAAAAGAAGTGAAAAAAATGGCAATTATTTTAGATGGAAAAGCTCTAGCAAAAAAAACTAGAGAAGAATTAAAAATAAAAGTTGATGAATTAAAGGGAAAAAATATTTTCCCAAAGCTTGCGGTTATAATGGTTGGAGATGACCCAAGCTCTAAAATTTATGTAAGAAATAAAAGCAAAACCTGTGAAGAAGTTGGGATTGAATATGAAGAACACTTATTAAGTTCAGATATAGAAATGAAAACACTTTTAGACCTAATAAATGAACTAAACAATAGAAAAGATGTAAATGGCATATTACTACAAAGTCCAATACCTAAGAACTTAGACATAAACTTGGCATTTAGAACTATAAAACCAGAAAAAGATGTTGATGGCTTTAATCCAATAAATGTAGGTAAATTGAGTTTAAACCAAGATTGCTTTGTGTCTTGCACGCCTTTTGGAATTATGAGAATGCTTAGTGAATATAATATTGAAACAGAAGGAAAACACGCTGTTATAATAGGAAGAAGTAATATTGTAGGAAAACCTATGTTGCAATGCTTATTAAATAAGAATGCAACTGTAACAGTATGCCATTCTAAAACTCAAAACCTAACGGAAATAACAAAACAAGCAGATATATTAGTTTGTGCTATAGGTAAGCCAAATTTTGTAACAGAAGATATGGTTAAAGAAGGTGCAGTTGTAATAGATGTTGGAATAAATAGAAATGTAGAGGGAAAGGTCTGCGGAGATGTGGATTTTGAAAATGTTTCTAAAAAAGCATCATACATAACACCTGTACCAGGTGGAGTTGGACCAATGACAATAGCAATGCTTATGAATAATATAGTAAAAGCTGCTAAGAGTGAAATGTAGTTAGATATGATATAGGGCATATTTTGGGGGATAGAAAGGAATAAGATGAAAGAAAACATATTTTGGCTATGGCTTTCAAGATTAAACCTAGATCCTACTAATTTAAGAAAAGTTTTAAAAAAGCTAAGCCCTACGGATATATGGCAAATGCAAGCAAAAGAACTTGAAAAGGTATTTACGAGTAAAGAGATAAGTAAAATATTAGATGCGCAATATAGAAAAAATTTAGATAAGTATATGGAATATATGGCTAAAAATAAAATAAATTTTATTACAATAAATGATAAAAACTATCCAGCTATATTAAAAAACTTAGAAAATACACCAATATTTTTATATACTTTAGGAAATGAGAAATTATTACATCAAGAATCTATTGCAATTGTTGGAAGTAGAAGATGCACAGAATATGGAAAAACTATGTCACAAGCATTTTCTTATTTACTAGCCAAAAACAATATAACAATAGTAAGTGGTTTGGCACAGGGAATAGATAGCTATGCACACGAGGGATGCTTGTTAGCAAGTGGAAAAACAATTGCAGTAATTGGTACAGGAATGGATATTATATATCCAAAAGAAAATAAGGAACTTGCGGAAAAAATAATAAAAAAAGATGGACTAATTATTTCTGAATACCCACTTGGTACAAGACCAAACAAAAATAATTTCCCAAGAAGAAACAGAATAATAAGTGGATTATCAAAAGGAGTTTTGGTAATAGAAGCGGGAGAAAAAAGCGGAGCTTTAATAACAGTAAACTATGCATTGGAACAGGGAAAAGAAGTTTATGTAATACCACGGAAATATTACAAACAATATGGCAAAACGGAAGCAATGAACTTTTAAAAGAAGGAGCAAAATTGGTTACAAATATACAAGATATATTAATAGATTTTGCTTGAATTTTAGAGGCTAATATAATATAATAAATGATAGTAAAAATAGGAGGTTTATAAGCCATGAATAAAGGAGAACACACAAAAAAAAGTAAATTAAAAAATAAGAACAAAACTAAGATAAAAAAAGAACATAAAAAAAATCCAAAACTTAGAAAAATAATAGGAAGAACATTACTAGTGCTACTTTTTATAATTTTAATATTAGCAGGAATTGTAATAGGGAAAATATATACAATATTTTCTGAAACTAAAGTAGATATGGCACAAGTAGCAATAAGCCACGAGAACTCTGTAGTAAAAGACATAGATGAAAATATAGTGGCAACACTTAGTGGGGATGAAAATAGAGAAAGCATTAAATTATCGGAAATGTCAGAATACTTACCAGAGGCATTTGTTGCAATAGAAGATGAAAGATTTTTCGAACATGGACCAATAGACATAAAAAGAACAATGGCTGCAACAGTAAAATTAGCATTAAGCAAAATTGGTATAGGATCATCTAGCTATGGAGGAAGTACTATAACACAGCAAATGGTAAAAAATTTAACTAAAGATAAAGAAAGAACATGGGAAAGAAAAGTTAGAGAAATTTCAAGAGCATATTATATTGAAAAAGAACTTTCTAAAAAACAAATTTTGGAACTATATCTAAACTTGATTTTCTTAGGTGATAGAGCATATGGAGTTGAAGTAGCATCTAATTACTACTTTAGCAAAAGTGCAGCAGACCTAGATTTGGCAGAAAGTGCGTTCCTAGCAGGAATAAATAACACACCAAATTCATACAATCCATTTAATGATGATACAGAAGAAGCACAAACTAAAAAAATGGACTTAATTAAAAGAAGAACTAAAACAGTACTTGCTAAAATGTTAGAACTAAATAAGATAAATCAAGAAGAATATGATGCAGCAGTTGCAGAAGTGGAAGAAGGACTAAAATTCGAAAAAGGCAAAATTATAGAAAATGTATATTCTTACCATACAGACGCTGCAGTAAATGAAGTAATAAACGAACTAGCAGATAAGAACAATTGGACATATGAATATGCAAAATTATATGTTACAAATAGTGGAATAACAATTTATTCTACACAAAATACAAAAATTCAAAATATAATGGAAGAGGAATTCTCGCAAGACAAATACAAAAAAACAGAAACAGTTAAAGGAGTAACATACGAATCACAAGCTGCAATGACATTGATAGACCACAAAACAGGTCACGTAGTTGCAACAGTCGGAGGACTTGGAAAAAAGACAACTTCTTTTGGATTAAACAGAGCAACACAAAGTCCAAGACAAACAGGTTCATCAATGAAACCTTTAGCAGTAGTGGCACCAGGAATAGAAAAAGGAATTATAACAGCAGCAACATGCTTTGACGATGTACCAAGTTACATAGGAAATTCGTATGTAAAAAACTCAACAGGATATAGAGGACTATGTACTACAAGATATGCAATAGAAACATCTCAAAACGTACCAATGGCACAAGCAATATTAAAAATAGGAACACAGGAGTCAATAGATTTCCTAAAAACAATGGGAATTACAACTTTAGATGAAAGAGATAATTACTATGGTTTAGCTTTAGGAGGTTTAACTAAAGGTATAACTACTCTTGAAATGGCAGGAGCATATGCTTGCATTGCTAACGATGGAGAATATATTGAACCAACATTCTTTACAAAAGTAGAAGATAAAAATGGAAATGTAATATTAGAAACATCACAAGAAACAAGAACTGTAATGTCAAAATCTGCTGCATATGTAGTAAAAGAAATATTAACTCAACCAGTAAAATCTGGAACAGCAACATATTGCGCTATTTCAGGAATGAGTGTAGCTGCAAAAACAGGTACAACAGATGATAATTTTGATAGATGGCTTTGCGGATTTACACCATACTATTCAGCAGCGACTTGGTATGGATATGACTATAATGTTGAAGTTAGATGGAGCGGAACAAACCCAGCAGGACTTTTATGGTCAAGAGTTATGAAAAATGCACACCAAGGGTTGTCAGGAAAAACATTTGCAAGCACAAAACCAGATGGAGTTGTAACTGCAACTGTATGTAAGAGCTCAGGAATGCTTGCAACAGATATTTGTAAAGAAGATCCAAGAGGAGATCAATCATATACAGAATATTTTGTTAAAGGAACAGTGCCTACAGAACAATGTACTTGCCACGTTAAAGTAGATATATGTAAAGAAACTGGATTACTTGCAAATGAATATTGTCCAGATAAGGAAACAAAAGTATTTATTACAAGACCAAATGTAGATACAGATACAGCATGGCAAAAGGCAAAAGATGCACAATATACATTAACTATAAAAGACCATTGCACACTTCATGTAGCACCAGTTGTAAAACCAGAAGAACCAGACAAACCAGATAAGCCAGACAATCCAGATAAACCAGACAAACCAGATAACCCAAACGAAAATACAACAGGGGGTAACAACACAGGGGGAAATACCACAGATGGAAATACAACAGGAGGCAACAATACAACAGGAGGTAATACAACTACAGGAAATGAAGTGACTGGAAATAACACGACTCCATAGAAGGAAGGACGATAAATTTGAAATTAAATTTTTATAATACATTAACAAGAACAAAAGAGGAATTTAAACCACTAGAAGGAAACACTGTTAGAATTTATTCGTGCGGACCAACTGTTTATAAAGATGCAACAATTGGAAATATGAAATCGTATATATTTATGGATACTTTAAGAAGAGTACTAAAATATAATGGATACGACTTAAAACACGCAATGAATATAACAGATGTAGGACATCTAGTTTCAGATGCAGACGAAGGAGAAGACAAAATGATAAAGGCATCTAAAGAAGAAAAGAAAACTCCTTTAGAAATAGCAAAAATTTATACAGATAGATTTTTTGAAGATTTTGAAAGATTAAATATAGAAAAACCAGAAATAATATGCAAAGCAACAGATCATATTAACGATATGATAGAATTTGTACAGAGTTTATTAGATAATGGATACGCATATGAAACATCAACAGCAATTTATTTTGATGTTAGCAAACTAGATAAATATGGAATACTTTCAGGAATTGATGTAAGAAACCAAAAAGCAGGGGCAAGAGTTGAAGTAGACAAAGAAAAAAGGAATCCATATGATTTTGCATTATTTATTAAAGCCCCAGAAAACCACATAATGAAATGGGAAAGTCCATGGGGACTTGCATATCCAGGATGGCACATAGAATGTTCAACTATGAGCAATAAATATTTGGGTGAAGTTTTCGACATACATACAGGTGGAATAGATTTAATACCAACTCACCACGAAAATGAGATTGCACAAAGTAAAGGAAAAACAGGTAAAATACCTGCAAAATTCTGGATGCACTGCGATTACCTTTTAATAGATGGTGGAAAAATGTCTAAAAGCCTAGGAAATACTTACTTAGTTACAGATTTAATGGAAAAAGGCTATGACCCACTTAGCTTTAAAATGATGTGCTATACAGCACATTATAGAAATAAATTGAACTTTACTTGGGAAGGTTTAGCTAGTAGCCAAAGTGCATTAGCAAGATTAAAAGAAGGATATGCAAAACATAAAGAAGGGCTAGACGATATTGATGACACTCAAGTAGAAGAATACAGAAAAAAATTCCATGAAGCAATAAATGACGATATGAATATGCCTATGGCAATGAGTATAGTTTGGGATGTAGTAAAAAATCCTAATAAATCTAAAAAATTAGCTGAATTATTATTAGACTTTGACAAAGTTATGGGCTTAAAAATAACAGAGCCAATTTTCAAAAAAGAAGAAGAAATACCAGAAGAAATAGCCCAAATAGTTGAAAAAAGAAAACAAGCAAGAGCAAATAAAGACTGGGCTACATCGGATGCATTAAGAGATGAACTAAAAGAAAAAGGATACAATGTAAAAGATTCAAAAGACGGAATGACAATTGAAAAAATATAAAGGAGTAAAAAATGCCAAAAAGAGAAGGATATATAAATTGGGATGAATATTTTATGGGGATAGCGCTTCTTTCAAAAGAAAGAAGCAAAGATCCTAACACACAAGTAGGAGCTTGTATAGTAAGCGAAGATAATAAGATTTTATCAATGGGATATAATGGCTTTCCAAGTGGATGTTTAGATGAGGACATCTCTTGGGAAAGAGAAGGAAACACTTTAGATACAAAATATCCATATGTATGCCACGCAGAGCTAAATGCCATACTAAATTATACAGGAACATCATTAAAAGGAAGTAAAGTATATGTAACTATGTTTCCTTGCAATGAGTGCACAAAAGCAATAATTCAATCTGGAATAAAAGAAGTAATATATATGAACGATAAATATAAAGATACAGACAGTGTAAAAGCATCAAAAAAAATGTTAGATTTATGCCACATAAAATATATTCAATATAATCCTACAGGTAAGAAGATAGAATTAGACCTGTAAAATAACTACCAGAAGATATTGATTGGAGGAAAAATGATTTTATTAGCGAAGGAAGAAGAAAAAGAATATAAAGAATTTTTGGAAAACCACGATAGATGTAACTTCCAACAGAGCTTAGAATGGGGAAAAGTAAAAACTAGTTGGAAAAATGAAGTAGTTTTAGCAAAAGACGAAAATGGAAAGATCATTGGTGCAATTAGTGTACTAATTAGAAAAATACCTATTTTTGGAAACTTTATGTATGTTTCAAGAGGACCAATTTGTGATATACACAACGAAAAAGTTCTAAAGGAATTAACTGAAGGATTAAGAGAACTTGCAAAACAATATAAAGCATTTACATTAAGAATGGAACCAGACATAAAAAGTGATGATGAAGAATTCAAGAAAATAATAAAAAACTTAGGTTTTAAAATAAACGATAAGGGCAAGAATTTTAGTGATGGAATACAACCAAGATATGTATTCAGACTAGATATAAAAGGAAAAACAGAAGATGAAATCTTTGCAGCATTCCACCAAAAAACAAGGTATAATGTAAGACTTGCTATTAAAAAAGGCATAGAAATAAGAGAAGGAACTAGAAAAGACTTAGAAGATTTCCACAAAATAATGATGGTAACAGGAAAAAGAGACAACTTTATGATAAGACCACTTTCATATTTTGAAAAAATGTACGATTGCTTAGCTCCAGAACATTTAAAACTAATGATGGCATATTATAATGGACAACCAGTGTCTGGAATTATAGATATAATATATGGAAACAAAATTTGGTATTTATATGGTGCAAGCAGTAATGAACATAGAAATTTAATGCCAAACTATTTATTACAATGGGAAATGATAAAATATTCTATAGAACACGGAAAAGATATGTACGACTTTAGAGGGGTAACAGGAATAGTAGATGAAAAAGACCCACATTACGGATTATACAGATTTAAAAAAGGCTTTAATGCAGAATTTACAGAATTTGTTGGAGAAGTATATATAAACTTTAAACCAGTAACATATAAAATGTACAAATTTTCAGAAAAATTGTATAAAAACTTTGCAGAATTAAAAACAAAAATAAAAAGAAGTAAATAAAAATTTATATTTAGTGTTTTGAAAAAATACAAAACCAATAAATGTGAAAGGAAAATAATTTGAACACATTAATAATAAATAAAAATGATTTAAGACATAATATAAATATAATAAAAGAACTTGCAAAAACAACAAATGGATGTAAAAAAGAAGAAGACTATACTATTATAGGTGTGGTAAAAGGAAATGGTTATGGCTTAGGCTTAAAAGAATACTCTGAGTTCTTAATAGACAATGGAATAGAAATACTTGCAACAGCAACAGTAGAAGAGGCAATAAGTTTGAGAAATATAAACAAACAAGTAGAAATATTAAATATGTCTTCAACAGCTATAAAAGAAGAAATAGAAGAACTTGCAAAAAACAATATAACAATAACAATAGGTTCAAAAGAAAGCGCAAAAATTGTTAATGAACTAGCTAAAAAAGGAGCAAAAATAAAAGCACATATAAAAATAGATACTGGGTTTGGAAGATATGGATTTTTATATAGTGATGTTAATACGGTAATAAAAACAATTAAAGAACTAGACGAAAGTGTAGAAATAGAAGGAATTTTTACACATTTTTCGTTAGCATATTATAAAAACAGTAAATCTACAATAAAACAATTTAATGCTTTTATGACCGTATTAGAGGCTTTGGAAAAGGAAAATATAAATATTAAATTAAAGCATGTATGCAATTCTCCGGCATTTATAAATTTCCCAGAAATGAGATTAAATTGTGCAAGAATTGGTTCGGCGTTTTTAGGTAGAATAGATGCAGAAAATGTAGGCTTAAAGAAAATAGGAATGTTAAAATCAGAAGTGGCAGAAATAAAAACTCTTCCAAAAGACTTTAATGTAGGATACCTAGATACATATAAAACTAAAAAAGAAACAAAGGTTGCAATTATTCCAATAGGATATATGGATGGCTACAATATGGGAACAAAAGAAGATATGTTTAGAACTGTGGACAAACTTAGAAATTTGAAACATCAAATCCACAATTTGTTCACAAAACAGAATTTAAAAATTTTAGTTAATAATAAATATTATAATGTAATAGGAAAAATAGGAATGTACCATATAACAATAGACATTACTGGAAGCAATATAAATATTGGAGATGAGGTAACTCTAAGTGTTAGTCCGGCATTTGTAAACAGCACAGTTAGAAGGGAGTATATATAATGGAAACGGCAAAGATAGGATTTTGGAGAAGAATAAAAAAAGCAATACTTAACTTTGATGAATACGAAAAATTCATAACAGAAAATATTTCAAAAGCTTTTGGATATTTCTTTAAATTAATAACAATATTTTCTTTAATTGTTACAATTGCATTAGTATATAAAATGAATACTGAAACAGAAAAAGTGGTAAATACAGTAGAAAAGGAATTCCCTAACTTTTTAATTAAAAATAATGAACTGCAAATGGAAACAGAGGAAAACTTTGAACATTATTTTGAAGACTTAGGATTTAATGTAATTATAGGCAAAAATATAAATGAAACAAACGACTACAAAAATTGCTTGCTATTGCTAAAAAATAAAATAGTTCTAAAATACGATGGATACTCACAAGAAATAACATATGAAAATGCAGAAATGAATAATATTTCAAAACAAAGTATTATAGATAAATATGAAAGTAAAGACAAAAAAGTATTATATAGTACAGTTAGCATTATTATGTTTGTTGCAAGTTTTGTAGTTTATACAATAGTATTTTTAATAGATATAATAACATTAACAATAATGGGACTTATTATAAACATAATAATAAGAACAACATTTAAATTTAAACAGATATTTAAAATTTCAGTATATGCTATGACATTACCAGTAATATTATATTTAGCATATATTGTGGCAAATATAATATGGGGAACTACAATAAAATACTTTGAAATTGGTTATAATGCAATTTCATATATATATTTAATAACTGTACTTTTAATGATGAAATCTGATATTATTAAAAACACACAAGAACTACAAAAGGTGTTAGATGAACAAAAAAAGGTAAGAGAAGAATTACAAAGAGAAAAACAAGAAGAAAAGGAAAAAGAAGAACAAGGCAAAAACGAAGAGGAAAAAAAGAAAAAACCAAAGAAAGACAAAAAAGAAGAAGAAAATAAAGAACCTAAAACAGAGCCACAAACAGAAAACTAAATTATAAGAAAGGAAGACATAAATGAAGGACAAACCAAAAAATAAAAATAAATTATATTATTCAATAATAGCATTTGTTGCTATAATATGCGTAATTGCAACAGTATTAATACTTAATAAAAACAAAGATAATAATCAAGACGATAAAAAATTGGCATATACAGAACTTATAAAATTAGTAGATGAAAAGCAGATAGAAAAAATAGAAATGACAGTTGGAAGCACAACAGTTAAAGTAATAAAAAAAGGTGAAACAGAAGAAGATGCTAAAACTGCAATTGTACCAAGTACACAAGCATTTATAGAATTAATTCAACAAAAAACTTTAGAAGGAAACGACATAATTTTAAATCAAAAACCAGTAAACAAGTTTATAGCAATAGGGGAAAAACTTTTAAATTTCTTACCTACTATTTTAATTATGGTACTATTTTTGCTAGTACTACAAATGCAAGGACTTGGAGATAAAGGCAAAGTGTATGATGCAGAAAGCCATAAAAATACAAATGTTACATTTAAAGATGTGGCTGGTTTAGAAGAAGAAAAAACAGAACTTATAGAAATTGTAAATTTCTTAAAAGAGCCAAAAAAATTCCAAGATATGGGTGCGAAAATTCCTAAGGGTATACTACTTTATGGAAAACCAGGAACAGGAAAAACATTAATTGCAAAAGCAATTGCTGGGGAAGCAGGAGTGCCATTTATATCTATGAGTGGATCTGAATTTATAGAAATGTTTGCAGGATTAGGAGCATCAAGAGTTAGAAAACTTTTTGAAAAAGCAAAAAAAGTGTCACCTTGTATTGTTTTCATAGACGAAATTGATGCAATTGGTTCAAGGAGAACAAGTGGAAGCGGTGCAGAAACAGAGAACAACCAAACATTAAACCAATTATTAGTTGAAATGGATGGATTTGAAACAGATGAAACTGTTATAGTACTTGCTGCAACAAACAGACCAGAAATGCTAGATAAAGCATTATTAAGACCAGGAAGATTTGATAGGCAAATTACAATAGCAGCACCAGATGCTAAAGGAAGAGAAGAAATACTTAAAATACACGCTAAAAACAAAAAATTATCACCAGAAATTAGTTTAGAAGAAATTGCAACAGACACAGCAGGATTTACAGGAGCAGAACTTGCAAATGTATTAAATGAGTCAGCCATAATAGCTACAATAAAAGAACATAAAGAAATAACAATGGACGATTTAGAAGAAGCTGTGAAAAAAGTAACAGTGGGATTAGAAAAACATAGTAGAGTAATCTCAGACAAAGATAAAAAATTAACAGCTTACCACGAAGCAGGACACGCTGTAGTTAGCAAATATTTACCAACACAAGCAGATGTTAAAGAAGTTTCTATAATTCCAAGAGGAGTAGCAGGTGGCTATACTATGTATAAAACAAATGAAGATAAGTACTACATTTCAAAAACAGAAATGGAAGAAAAACTAATTGCACTTCTTGGAGGAAGAGCAGCCGAGAAGATTGCAATAAACGATATATCAACAGGTGCAAGTAACGATATAGAGGTAGCAACAGAAGTTGCAAAAGATATGGTAACAAAATATGGAATGAGCGACAGAATAGGACCAATAGATTTAACACAAAAAGATAGAACACAAATAAACACATTAGGAGAACAAATAGATGATGTGGTTGGTGTAGAAGTTAAAACATTAATAGACGATGCATATAAAAAAGCACAAGAAATAATACTAGAGCATATGGACAAACTTCACGCTGTTGCAGGAGTTTTACTAGAAAAAGAAAAAATAACAGCAGAAGAGTTTGAACAAATATTTAATAAATAATATAAATGGCTGGAAATCCAAATTTCCAGCCATTATGCTATATTTCTATAATTTTTCCGTTTAGATAATTTAAAGACTCAGCATCTGTTTTGAAATTAAATACTAATTTATAGGCACATAAATCTTGTGAAGTTTTACCAAATTTTTTATTAATTTCATTTTTGCCATATTTGCCATCACCAATAATAGGATAACCAATATGTGCTAAATGTGCACGAATCTGGTGAGTTTTACCAGTATGAAGTTCAACTTCTAAAACGCAAGTATTTGTTTTATGATTAGCACTTAAAATTTTATATGAAGTAATAATTTGAGAGCAACCTTTTCGAGGCTCATCATAAATATAAACAGTAGATTTTTTATTATCTTTAAAAAGATATGCTTCTAAAGTTGCTTGCGCTTTATTTGGAATTCCATAAACAGTGCATTTATAAAACTTAGAAATTTCTCTATTTTTGAATTTACTTAAAAGAATGTCCAAAGCTTCCCTATTTTTAGCAAACAAAACAAGCCCAGAAGTGTTTCTATCTAACCTGTGGCAAGGCTCTACAAAAGATTTAAACTGATTTTGTAAAAGAGTAGCTAAACTGTCTTCTAAAGAATTAGAATTAACAACTTCAATGCCAGAAGGCTTATTTACAACTAAAACATTTTCATCTTCATAAATAATATTGAAATCTACCTTTTTAAAAAGAAAATCATCTGTAATATATAAAGTGATTTTATCTCCAGTGTGTAAAATAATATTATCTTTAATTCTAACATCATTTACTAAAATATCTTTTTTACGAAGAGCTTTATATAAGGTATTTAAGGATAATCCATTAAAAGTATCTAATAAAAAGGTATTTAATTTCTTATTATTATATTTACTATCAACAACTAAATTTTTCATATAAATATTATATAATAAAAAAGTACAATAAACAAGAAAATAAACACCCACATATTGATTTTTTTAAAGTCTTATGCTAAAATAGTTAGGTCTAATGAAAATGGGAGGAATCAATATGGGAATTTTAAAAGTAGTTTTAATAATAATTTATGTTATAGTTTGTTTAGTATTAATAGGAATAGCATTAATGCAAAGCGGTGAAGACGAAGGAGCTTCAGGAACAATAGTAGGTAGTTCATCAAATAGTTTCTTCGAAAAAAATAAAGGTAGAACAAAAGAAGGAAAACTAAAAAAATGGACTATAATATTAGGAATAGCATTTATTATACTTACAGTAATATTAGGAATAGTATATATGATGTAAGTTTTATATGCCTCGAATATAAATAACTATATTAGGATAAAGAAGAGTAGCAATAGCAATTAGTATTACGGTAATTCCACCGCAATACATTGCTATTGTTTTTTATTTCATAAATTCCATAACTAAGTGTTCTAATAGACACTATTATTGATAAAATTAAAATAACATATTGCATAAAAACCCCCAGAAATAATTAATAAATTCAATTAATCATTAAAATATAATCTAATAATTATCAAATAACTGTGCACTGAGCACATTAAAATCTACATTAACATCAAAAAAAGAATTTTCGTAATTATTTAGCCAATCTGAATTTTCCCATTCTTTAGTTGACGGATATTTATAAATCAAATGACTACCAAACCCATCAATATCAGAATGAAAATCTTTAGCCGTTTTATATAAATAAGATAAAACACAATATTTTAAATAGGCTGTAGCAGATTCATTTATTTTTTGAACTACCTCTCCATTCGTTAAATCTAAAGTATCATCTAAATTCATAACATATCCTTTTATTGAGATATCACAAGAAATATATGGATAATCATTTATAATCTCTACAGATTTTTTTGTTTTCTTAGAAAAGCTAATATAAAGAGAAATATTATTTCTATTGTCATAAGGATTTGGAACATTTATTGTGGCATTTTTTAACTTATTGGAAACAATCATATGACATAAAGTTTCAATACTGTTTAATTCTCCGACTAATGAATCATTTACAAATACAGCAAGTCCCATATTTTCAATATTATTCGAAGTTTGAAGAGGTGTTTCGTTAGCTTTAAAACCACTATCAAGAGTTTCAGCATTTGAAGCGGCTTCTTGAGTTTGCTTAGTATTTACGCCACCTAAAATAGCAGTTGCTTGAATAGTAGAATCCATAGTATTTGAGTAAAACTGAGACAAATGAACAGCATCTGTATAAGAAGTGTATTCACTAGAATTTAAAATTGATTCATAATATCGTGCAGAAACAGATTCTAGAGTGGGAACAGAGTTATTCAAAAAATAATAGGCATCACATCTACTTATAATAACATAGCAATCTGGACGAATTTGAACATTATTAATTAGACCATAAACATATTTAGACAAACCCTCATATGCAAGTTCTTCGGAAATAACTACTGCTTTGCAATGTGAAAGATTAAGAATTTTGCTAGTATAACTGTTAATTAGGCTAATACCTTCATCTATAGTAGAACATTTTACATTTAAAATACTAGAACTAGAAGATTGAGAAGATGAAGAATTTGATGAAGAAGATGAGGGAGATGCAATTTGAACAGTTAATCTAATAGAATCTGTATCTATTTTGTCTATTCCAATTGCAACAGCATATGCAAGAGTTTCTACATCAATAGAATCATAACAGCCAGTAAGCAAAAACAAAGAGCATAATAAAATTAATATTGTGAAAATATATTTTAATTTCATTGTAAAATCTCCTTAAAATTGTAATTTATTGTAGGGGCGATTTTAATCGTCCGCAAATACAAAAACACATTATTAAATTTGTAGGGGCGGG
>OIYS01001178.1_pt1 | contig 14203 bp, 16 predicted proteins | sample 1588271 | NCBI WGS metagenome assembly OIYS01 (sample SAMN03283286) | human gut metagenome | biome: human-associated habitat; material: feces | host: Homo sapiens | place: Peru | collected 2012
GTAAATCTTTTACATCTTCCAAATACTTCTCTTCATATTCAATTATTTTCATTATATCTCCTTTTCCACTTCAGCCTGTAGTCTTCCGTGGTATGATAGAGCCTATTCTAGTCTCTATCATAAAACATTATTTTTTTTCTAAATATTCTGCTAAAGTCTTATAAGAATCTAAACTCCAAAATTTCCATCTTTCATTATCAGGAAAGCATCCCAAAGTTTTATCTTCACCATCAGGTATAAATATAAAATCCCAACTCCAACCATAAGTACCACTTTTTTCTTTAGCAATAGTTCCTTTGGTTATTCCTATAAAAGTAATTGGTTCCTTTCCATATTCGCAGAAGGCTAATACTTCTTTAAAATATGTTTTTCTATTCTCTACACCATCAAGTAATTTTAATAAACCATCTTCTCCTAAAGTATCATCAACATAATGCGTATATACTCCTGGAAAACCATTTAGTGCTTCAACAAATAAACCTGTATCATTCTTTAAAACACTACACTTTAACTTATCACTAGCCCATTTAGCAGAATACTTAGCAACATCTTCTACATCATCCGCTTGAATCTCTATCGTTTCCATTTTTATATTATCTACAAAGAAACCAAGTGGTTCTAATATTTGTCTTGCACTATCTATCTTAGCCCAATTTCCTGTTACATAAGTTATTTTTTTATTCATCTTTTCACATAAATATTTAAACATTAACCCATGTGATTTAGTTATCTTTTCTTTTTTTATTAAATCATCTATTTCTTCTTTAGTCATATATGAAACATAACTTACTTCTTCTTTTTGAAGTTTAACACTATCTATATCAATATCTTTTTCCAAATAATAAATATCTCCAAATGGTACTCCAAATAATATACTTCCAATATATTTAATATCATCATTTGCTATATCTATTCCAAGTTCTTCTTTTACTTCTCTAATTATTGATGTTTTAGAGTCTTCATTATATAATACATGACCTCCAGTTGTACTATATAAACCACCCTTTTCTAAAGAAGTTTTTTGTATTAAATATTTATTATCCTTATTTTTAATAAATATAACTGCCACTAAAATATGTTCATCATTAGATAGTTTATCTCCTCTAACTATCTTTTTATCTAATTTATTTTTATTATTATCATATACATTTAAGTATTCCATATTCACCTCCATATAACCGATTTAAAAAATCTTTCTTGAAACTCTGTAAGAGCCATTATCTGATCATCAGTATAATTTACTCCATCTGGTACTACTACTAACTTATCATCATTATCATTAGTTCTATGTATAATAGCTATTACTCTTCCATAATACTCTTTTACCGGATCAAATACTCCAAGTAAATAAGCATCTAATTCTTCTCCATCATCACTAATAGTATTAGGAACATAACCATAATTTAAAAGATAAATAAAGTTATGTTTAGGATGCCTTGTCCCAAGTGGTCTATCTATTTTAATAGTTATTTTCTTACCAAGATAATCTTTAACATTCATATTTCCTCCTAATTATTTTAATACTTATTTTTTTATCATTAACATAATAACAAATATCATTGTCATTAATACTTTTTAAATATATACTTCTTCCTATCGGACTATTTAAAGATACTTCTTTAATTTTAGCATTATTATCTATCATATATTTACCAGTTAATTTAATAGTATATTCTTCTATATCATATATATCATATATAACCTTTATCATGAGGATATCTCCTATATCTATTATATCATCAGAAGTTCTTTTTTTATCTACTATTTTAAGATTTTTCTCATCTTCTAACATTTTATTTATTCTAGAAGCAATCTTTCTACTTTCTCGCATTGTATCTTCAAAAGCAAAATTATCATGCCAACCATCACCTACTGCATCAGCATAGGATTCACTCCCTATGCTGGCAATAGATAAACTTAAATCTTTTAATTTATTTAATTCTTCATAATACTGATTAAATCCATCAATATCTACTAATATATCTTTCATAAACACCTCCTATGAACCTGTACTACTATAATGTTTTAAGCCTATTTTAAAAGATAAAAAACATGGTATTAAATATACTACTATTAATAACGGTGATAATAAATATAAAGTATTATTAGATTTTCCTAATAGATAAAGTAAAGGATAATAATTAACTGAAGCATATGGAATAATAAAAGTAAATATAAATATAAAACCTTTTCTAAATATTCCTATTGGATACTGAGCCATTTGTTTACCACCATCAGTTAATAAGTTTCTTACTTCTAATCCATGAATAGTAATAAAACAGTATGAAGCCATTAATAAGAATATTCCAAAGAATAATATTGTTGAAGATATAAACATTGTTATTATTAATAATATATTTATAATATTCCATTCTATATTCAAATGACTTATAGCTATAAAGAATATTATTAATGACTGTATAATTCTAGCTACTTTTACAAAATCCATTTCACTACATATTACTTGATATAATATACCTCTAGGTCTTACTAATAATCTATCTAAAGAGCCATCAATAATAAATTTATCAAACTTATCTACTCCTCTAAAGAATGTTTCATTAAAAGCAAAGCCAAAATGAATAATAGAAAAACATAATAGTACTTCATATAAAGTAAAACCTTTAATATTATCAAATCTTTGAAATAAAGCTACTGTCATAAAGTAATAAGTAAAAAATACTCCTATCTGACTAATAAAAGTCAAGATAAATGATAGACGATATTCTAACTGTGACTTTAATTTAAGTTTCATTGATTCTATATATAACTTAACCACCTTGTATCACAGCCTTTCTAAGTGACACTCTTGATATTAAGTATCCTAATGATATTGTAATAATTATCCAAATGATAGAGCCGACAATAAGAATATATCCTTCTTTTAGTGGTATGCTATTAGAGTATATTCTAAAGGGAAAGTCTCCAATAAACCTAAAAGGAAGAAATTCCGCTATATGTTTTAACCACGTTGGAAAGAAAGGTATTGGAACCGTTCCACCCATAAATATATCTGCTATTACACTATAAGTAGTCATAGCACCCTTTTCATCTAAAGTAAACATTGTTAAAATATGCATAAGTAAATTTAAAGCCGTGACTAAGAATAATCCTAATACTAATGCTACTATAAATATTATAAAATTATTTATCGAATAAGGACCAGATAAATGAAATGGTTCTGGTAATGATATAGCAAGAATTATTAAAGGAATAAATCTAAGTAAAACTGCTACTAACCTTTTAGCTAGCATCTTAATATACCATTTAAAATAAAAGTCTTGAGGTCTTATTAATTCATAAGCTAAATTACCATTCTTAATCATATCAAGTAGTTCATTCTCTCTATCAAAAGGATATATTAAAGCAAAGAATGATTGCTGAAGCCATAAGTAATTAACAAGTTCTTGCCAGTTCATTGGTACATTACCACCACTTTCGTAGAAGGCTAAATATACCATAATAAATATTAAAGCAAAGAATATTTGTGTACATATACCCGCTACTGCTTCCATTCGATATTGAAGATTTGTTATAAATCTTAATCTAAAATAACTTAAATATGATTTCATAATTCATAGTCCTCGTATAATTTAAGTATTACATCATCTATGCTTTCATTATCTATCTCAATATCATTTATATTATATTTTAGAGTAAGTTTACTTAAAAAATCAGATATACTTATTATATTAGAGTCTATTACAAAATTATAATAATCTATTTTTTTATTCTTCTTAACAAGACCTTTTACTTTGATATTATCTATCTTATCTTTAGTAAATATCTTAATATTTTTATAACTACCATACTTTAATTTTAATGTTTTTATATTTCCATCATATAGTATCTCTCCATTACCAATTAAGATAATTCTCTTAGCCAGTGCTTCAATATCATTCATATCATGAGTAGTAAGAATTACTGTTACTTTATTTTCTTTATTTATCTTTTTAATAAAGTCTCTTACTATCTTCTTAGATATAGCATCTAATCCTATTGTAGGTTCATCTAAGAATAATATTTCTGGCTTATGTAGAAGAGATGATGCTATTTCACACCTCATTCTCTCTCCTAGAGAAAGCGTTCTAACCGGTTTCTTTATTATTTCTTCAATACCCAAAAGTTCTACTAGATATTTCTTTGTCTTTTGATATTCATTATTATCTATTTTATAGATATCTCTTAGTAAATCAAAAGTATCTTCCGCCGGAATATCAAAAGCAAGTTGACTTCTTTGTCCAAAGACTACTCCTATCTTAGACACATATTTTTTTCGATCTTTAATAGGATCTAAATTATTTATTTTGATGCTTCCACTAGTAGGAAGAAGTATTCCTGAAAGCATCTTAATGGTAGTACTCTTTCCAGCGCCATTAGGTCCAATATAACCTACTACTTCTCCTTTCTTTATTTCAAAAGATATATTCTTTACTGCTTCTACTTCTTTGTATTCTCTTTTGAAAAATGATTTTAAAGCAGCCTTTAGTCCACTATTTCGTTTGGCTACTTTAAAAGTTTTTGTTATGTTATCAACTTTGATGAATGACATTTTAATATCACATCCTTTCTGACAACGCAAAAAAGCCACATATTTATATATGTAGTCTCTTCGTGTAAATAAATATATGGATTTTTCTTCGCAAATGTCATAATAAATATATAATATTTAAAATACTTTGTCAATAGTTTTATACTATTTTTTTATCTAATAGTTCATTTAAACTTTTAAACTCCTTAGATACTTCTAATTTTTCTTCATAATATTTACCATTTTGGTAGAAACCTTTCAAAGCATATGCTTCTTTTATATTATGAGCCTTTACTTCACTAGTAATTATTCTATATTCATTATCTACTATCTCGATACAAGAACAATTACTTAACATTATGCCTACTTTATCTTTATTTTTTAATTCTTCTTTCGTAGATTCATATCTTCCATCTTCATCAGTATGAGGAGTAATATAAGCATCTATATAGTTTAGACAATCTACACTACTAAAGGTTATATTGTTATTACTAGTTACTGAATCTGAATTACAAGAATTAAACCAGCACACTGCTCCAGCAGATACCCCACACATTACTTTACCTTCGTTGTAGGCTTTAAGTAATACTTTATCAAATCCTGTTTTCTTCCATAAATTAATCATCTCTAAAGTATCACCACCACCTTCATAAATAATATCGGCCCACTCTATTTTCTCTTTTACTACTTCCATATCATCTAATTCAGTACTTTTTAAAGTTCTGCAACTACAACCAAACATATCTCCATATATTTTTTTCATCGTTTCAAAATAACCCTCTTCAATAGCATTATTAAATGGCTGAGCATGAACCATAAATAAATAATTAGGATTTTCTTTACCTGTTAATCTTATTATTTCTCTATCCATAGGTTCAGTTTCATACGCACGATATTTACCATTACCTAAATATCTTCCATTCTCTCCTCCACCTATAGCCACTATTTTCTTTGTCATAATATCCTCCTTTATTACTACTTTATATTATATTTATAATCATTAATCTTTAATTTTTTATTTTCTTTTTCTAATTCTTTTAAGCTTTTATCCGGTGTTGGTAAGTCTTCTGGCATAGTACCTCCTAATTCTTTAATAGTGTTTCTTATCTTACTTCCAACTTCATAATGAGTTTTATTTGCTTTACTTTCAGAATTAACATCATCTCTTTTTAGTTTTTGTTCCGTTTGAGATATTCTAAACAGATTAGCAATTAATTCCTCACTACCCATATTATCTAATATGTCTTCTCGGTATCTTAGTTTTTTTCTTTTGGCAATATCATCAGCGGTTTCTCCATTATATAATCCTTTATAACCAGCATTATGAAACTTATCGAAGTTCTTTACTCCAGCATTTCGTGCAGCAATATTTAATGAATAATTTCCTTTCCTTGTTAGATTTCTCTGATAAAATCTTTTTTCTTCTTCTGTTAAACTAGAATATTCTCTTTCTGTCAATTCCATCTTTCTAGTTTGAATGGCAAAATAAGTTTGCCCTAAAGCAACAACTTCTTTTTTAGGATCAGCATTTTGTACTATTAAATAACATGCATAACGAGATAATTTATAATCTAATATAGTTCTTTTAGCTTCTTTTGCTAATTCTATCATTTTTCCCACTTGGGAAAAATGTTCTTCACATTCATAATTACTTTTCTTACACGCTATTTTTGCATTGTTAATTACATTATTAAACTTATCCCATCTTTTATATTCCAGTACCTTTTGTAATTCTCTAGCTAGCCAATATTCATTACCAAACTCATCTATATGTTTTATATCATCAAACATCTTTTCTGTATATTCTTTTATTTCATTCATTTAAAACATCTCCTTCCATTATAGTCACTTTCTTTATCCCAAACTGTTCTAATTGTTTCATTATTAAATATTTTATTGATTAAATGCATTTTATCGTCTTTCATCAAAACCCTCCTCTTTTCTTACACTCTCAATATAACACATATAAAATGTCTAAGTCAATGATTTTTTATATATTTTTTGGTAATATTCTTACCAAAAAGAAAAAGTACTCTATAAGTACTTATCATCTAAATTAAATTCATATACACATTCAGTTATATCAATACTATGTACACTAGAATACTCTAATTCTACAACTTTACCACCTATTTTTTGATAAAATTCATTAGCAGTATTTTCTTTTAAACATCTAATAATAACTCTTTTATACCCATTATCTTTAAATATATTGAAACAATATTTAATAAGTTTAGTTCCATAACCATTTTTCTGATTATTATCTTCTATATAGATAGAATATATTTCTTTATAGTCCTTATACTTATCTCCTCTTGCATCTCCGTAGCAGATAAATGCTTTAACCATATTATCTTCTTCTAGAAGAGCGTAATTAGAAGTACCTTCGCTTATAGCTTTCTTAATATTTTCAACTCTAGTATCATATTCACTTTCTTGTTTATCAAATACTTCTTTTGGAAAAACATTACTATAAGTACTTCGCCAAGAATTTAAATGTATTCTAACTATTCTTTCAGCATCGCTTGTATTAGCCTCTCTAATCATATAAATCACCATTACTAAAGTATATTTCTAATCTATTATATTTACCAGTATACTTTTCTATATAGTTATTATTAGTATAATCTTTTACTACATTTATCCAAAAAGATTCTGCTACCTTAGAATTAGGTACAGCCTTAATAGTCCAATTACCTTTATACATATCAAATACTTTTACTACTACTTCTTTACCTATTTTATTTCTTTTATAATTATTTAAAACAAATATTTCACTTATCTCATAATTATTATTTTCATTATTATCTATAAGTACAAAACCTAATATATCTTTATTATTCTTAACAAAATAAGCATAATTATCTATAAAATACTTATCTAAATCGTATTCATACTGACATATATCAGAATTAAAAGTAATAGGAAAATATAAACTTAAATCATGTAAATATAATTGTAATAATCTTTCTAATTTATTTCTATCTTCTAATCTAACCTTTTCTAATTTAATATTCATATTATCTAATCACGACTCCTCTTATTCATATTTTATCATATATTTACATATTTCATCATATATATTCATATTTTTATTTACTAATATTGTATTAATTCCCATTTCACCAGCAGTCTCAATATTATCTTTATTATCATCTAGAAATAATACATTATTACTATTAATATTATACTTATCTAATATATATTTATAAAAATCATAATTAGGTTTAATTAAATGTATCTCTGAAGATATAATAATATCATCTAAATAACTACTATTAAAATTATTTATAATAAAATCTTTAACATACGATACATGATTAGTGGCTATAATAACTTTAACATTATTATATTTATTTTTTATCTTTTTAAATATATCTTTATCTTTTACATAATATAATTTATTAATAATATTTTTAGTAATATCTATAATTTCATTCTTATCATAAATAATATTTGTTTTATTATTTAAATATTCTTCATCACTTAAGTTAGGTCCAAATAATCTTTCTATTTTATCTTCTTTATCATTTAGTACATCATCTCTTTCAAATACAAGTACTCCAACTAAATCTAACATAATTAATTTAATATTATTATTCACTATATCCTCCATAATATTTTCTTTAACCTCTTCAGCCTGTAGTCTTCCGAGGTATGATGAAGCCTATTCTAGTCTTCCTCATAATATTTCTTTAGTTAATATCAATATATCATATAAAATAGCCAAAGGCAATAATATATTGTTTTTTAAAGAAAATAAGCACTATTTCAAGTACTTATCTATTATTTCGAATAATTTATCTTTACTAATAGGTTTAAGTAAATAACCACTAAAACCATATTTTAAATATTCTTCATTATATTCATATTCATTATTTCTAGTAAGTAAGATAACATTAGTTTTAAAGTTTCTAATATCTTTAAACTTCTTCATAACAGTTACCCCATCTAATGGATCCATAACTTCATCTAGTAATATTAAATCATATTTTTCTTTACCTCTAATTTTATCTAATGCTTCTTTACCTAAACTAACATAATCAAGTTTAATATTAGTATCACGAATTAATTTACTAATAATTTTCTCAGTAGAAATATTATCATCTACTAAAAGTATTTTCTTTTCATCATATGCACTTTCATACTTAGTATATTTTTCATTAGATTCTTCTACTATCTTTTGATCAAGTACTATCTTCATAGTAGTACCATTACCATAATTACTACTAGGAATAATAGTACCACCCATTAAAGTAATTAATTTTCTAGCAGTAAATAAATTATTCTTAATATCATTTCCATCTATTTCTTCTTTCCTTTTATAGAAGATACTATCCATCTCATCAGGAGATATTCCTACTCCCGAATCTTCAATAGTAATAATAAGTCTTGCTATATTATTCTTAATAATCGTATTAACATTAAGTTCAATATAGCCTTCTTTAGTATACTTAATACTATTATCTAAAATACTAGTTAAAACATTTTTAAGTCCTAAATTATCTCCATATAAATATTCAGGTAAATCACTAGCAATATCATTTCTAAAAGTAAGACCTTTCTTACTACATTCATCACTATATAAAGTAACTATCTTTTTTAATAATAATTTAATATTATATTTATCATCATATACTTTAATACTAGCACTATCAATACTATCTACATCAAGTATCTCATTAGTCATTGTAGTAAATCTAGCAGTGTTCTCTTTAATAGCCCTTAAATAATCATTAACTAAATCTTTATCTACTTTCTTATTACTTATCTCATTAATCGCAGCATCAGTATTATAATTAATATCCTTAGTAATAAGTCTAATATCATTAGTCATATTATATAAAAACATAGTCTTATCTTCATTAGCATTATCACTGATCTCTTTAGCCTTATGATATTCTTCAATCATCTTAACATCAGGATTCTCTATTGTAAAATACATAAGGAAAGTAACAAAGGTTTCCATAGCGGGTATCAATATTAAAGTTGGATTAGTAAGTTGAACTAATGTAACTACTGTTCCTAATGCCATAAAAACTAATACTGGAGAATATTTTTTTACACTTTTTAATTTAATATTTTTTAGAAAAGTCACAATGCAAACTAATATAGCCATGCCAGATATAATATATGCAAGTGTTGTTCCATCACCATAGGAATGAATTCCCTTATCAGTAATAGAAAATCTAACTGGTAACATATAAATAACAAGCGTTACAACAAGAAATGTAATTAACAATATTTTATTTCTTCTTTTTTTCTTAAAGTTGCTTAAACTATTACCATTACTACCACTATTAGATATTGTCATTATATAAAATGTAAAGAGACTTATCCAAGTAACAAAATAAATTAAGTAAAATTTAGTAAGAACAATTGTTAATGCTTGATGTTCATAGTACTTTGAAGAAACAATTCCTAAAGTAATATCTATTATTAGTCCAATAAAGTTAGTTATAATAAGAGAAGAATATACTTTGTTTTCAAAACTATTATATCTTTTCTTATTAAAATAAACTACTATTAACAATACACAATATATAAAAGCACATATCTGAATATATATACTACTATTTACTCCACTCACTCTATCACCTATCCTAATAATAGTATAATATGAAATTTATTTTTTTACAAGAAAAAAAGACAATTTTTATTTTTATAAATTATCTTTCTTTACTTTAATTCTTGTCTTTACTTTAATTCCATCTTTCTTTTTACCTTCTTCAAATTCTTGAACTAAAACAAAATCTTTTTTACCTGCTTTAGTTTCTGGAATCTTATCAACAAAAACATATTCAATTGGTCTAGAATTATCTCTTAATATTTCTTCACACTTTTTATTCATTTCTGTTACTATCTCTGAATAATCAGCAGGACTATCTTTTACTACAACATATGCTTTTAAAGCATTAAGTGTCTCTTCATTTGGCACAGATACAACTACACAATTAGGTATAACAGCAGTACCATAATTACCTATTAATATGTCTTCGACATAATCATTACTTACTTTAGATACAGTATTTGTTTTTATATCTACTATCATAGTAATTCTTTTATCTCTACCAATATATTTTAAATTACCCGTAGGAGTAATCATTCCAATATCACCAGTTCTTACCCAAACTATTTCATTACCATCTTTATCGTACTCTTTAACAAATAATTTGTCAGTAGCCTCTTCATTTTTATAATAGCCAATCATTCTACATGGACCACTAAGCCATATCTCACCAGCAGTATTATAACCAACTTCTTCTTTAGTTTCTGGATTTACTATTTTTATATTAGTATCATTAAGAGGTCTACCAACTGTACCAAATTCGTCATTTTCATCAAAAGTACATACTGCACAACTACCCATTTCACTCATACCATAACCTACAGTTACATTATATTTACAGTTATGTTTATGTAAAAAGTTATTAGCCTTCTTTAATGTTTCACTAGCAAGAGCACCACCACCTGCTACTATAAATTTTATTGCACTTAAATCAACATTATTTTCTTCAAACCCTTTATCATTTAACATACTCATAACTGTACTAGGAATTCCTTGAACAGCAGTAATTTTATGTTTCATAAAATATTTATGAATATTTTGATAATCAACTTTAGGTACTACTACAATATTAATCCCCCTTGCTAAACACATATGAACATTATTACAAAGAACATATAAAGGATATGGCGGAAGTACAAGTAATTCCTTATCTCCTCTTTCTAATACTGGTGTTTCTTCAGCAATTTGACGAACCATTTCATTAAATCCATAATTAGAAGATAATACACCCTTTGATTTACCAGTAGTACCACTAGTATGAGTAAGAGAACAAGCATCATTAAATGTATTAACAATTATCTCTTTATTATGTTTACCAAGATTCATAAAATCTTTAAATGATATATATCTACTACTAGGATAAGTCTTTGTTTTAGATACTTCTTTAATAAATGACATAAGTGAAATATTCTTTTCTTTTCTTAACTTCTTATATTTATCATATAAAATTATTGCTTTATTTTTAGTACTAACTAAATTAGTAGCATCTACCATTATTACCTTTTCGATATTAAGTTCTTCTACTACATCTTTAAAATTATCAAAGTTACCATCATAACTAACAAATATTTTAGATTCTGCTTCTTCTAAATAGAATTTAACTTCATCTTTACTTGCTAGTGGATGAATCTGATTAGCAATAGCACCTAGTCTATTTAAAGCATAAAAATTAACTATATTCTCTACAAAACTTGGAAGACATACTGTAACAATATCTCCCTTTTTTACTCCTAATTCCATATATGCCATAGTAGTAGTTTCTATCATTTTAAATAACTCTCTATATGTTATTTTAGTACTTGAATAATCTATTAATGGATCATATTCTAATGCTACATCATCTAAATTATTTTTATTACATTCATATATATAATCATATACACTAAGATGAGAATCAGGTAATTTAACTGATGCTCTTTTACTTCTTTTTAACCATATTCTATCTTTAGAAGGAATACCAGTTAATTTGTTTGGTAAGTCTGCTACTAATTCTAATTTCTTATCATCTTTCATACATTTCCTCCTACACACTATAAAATTTATTTTTTTAATTATACAACTCATTTCTATTATTAATTAAACTCTTAATTAATATGAATATTATGTTTCTTCATATACATTTCTGGTTTTCCCATATTTAACTCTTCTGATACATTCAATTCCAAACTATCAATAAAATTCTGTATTTCTTTCTTTATTAATTTAACATCAACATCTTCGTTAGTACAATATTCTACTTCCATAAATATTCCTAAATCTTTTACATTCTCTATTACTATCTCATAATTATTATATGTATATGTTTCTTTTTTATTTTCTATTTTAATAAATTTTACTAGTCCTAATTTTTCGAAAATTTCTTTTATAATATCAATAGATTCTACTTTAGTTTCATATTCATTTGAATATAACCATTTGCCATCTTCAAAAATATCATCCTTATATGTTATAAAATAATTATCATTTTTACTTCTAAGTCGTAAACAATGACTAAGTTGATTTTCTTTATCTGGTTTTAATGTATCTCTTTTAGGATCATAATAATATTCATCTATAGTTTCTTTTAATCCTTCATAATTAAATTTCTCAAATTTTCTTTTAATATTTAATATATCATCATATACTTCTACTAATACTTCTATCTCTTTCATACTTTCTCCTATTATATAAATATAAAAGCCTAAATAAAGGCTTTCATTTTTAATTTACATTAAACAAATAATACCAACTATTATATATATTATTTATTTTTAACTAATTTTTTATGATTATAATAATTATGAATATAATTTAGTGTATCTTCTGCACTATCTGAAATGTGGTAGTTACCACTAACAGATATGTCAGTAAAGTTTTGATTATATAAATAATCCAAAAATAATAATAATTTATCAAAATAATTATTTGAATTATATATTATAATTGGTTTATCAAATTCCTTATTTCTTTTTGATTCTATTGCAGTAAATAATTCATAGATAGTACCAATACCACCTGGTAAAAATATTAAAGCATCAGATTCTCTTATCATTTCATCAGTTCTGTCAGAAATAGTTTTAGTTAATCTTTCACAATTACACTCTAATTCTAATAAATCATCTTTGTAAACTTCGGGACATATTCCAGTAATTTTATTATTATTTCTTTTTGCTATTTCATAAGATAAACCCATAATTCCACTAGAGCAGGCTCCAAATACAATGTCATTATCTTTTAATAATAAAGATAAATAGCTATTACAATCATCTAAATATTTCTTATCTATCTTGTCACTAGAAGAACATCCAATAAATAATTTCATACGCAAACCTCCTAATATGTATTATACAATAACGTATACAATTATACAAGTATAATAATCAATTAAGGTATAACACATATATTATTATTTTTAAACTTTTGTACTTTAAAAATAATTAATTAAAAATATAAAAGATACTTATCAAGGAATTAAATTATAGATTAAACCCACCAGGAGTAATACATTGTCTTTCGTGATATTAATATAATTATTTTATATAATAAAGGTACTAGATTTTACTAGTGCTTTTTTTAAACTAAATCTTTATTCTTTATTATAAATACATTTCTATCTTTATAAAAAGCATAAAATACTTCATTTAAATTTATATCTTTTTTATCTAATAATCTATATACCCATTTATGATCTTTTTTTAATAATCTTAATGTATCATCTTGTATTTCACTATCTAATATAAGTGGTAATGGTAATGGAGAAGATAATGTTTTATTCTCATCATATCCAAATACTGATAAAGTACCATTATTTTCAAGTATTGCATATTCTACTTCTTCTATGGATCTATATCCTTTTTCTCTTAATTGAACTAATAAATCATCTAAGTTATATTTTTGTTTTTGCATTTCTTTATAATTTATCTTTCCATTATTAATAATAGTTGAAGGATTTCCGTCTAAAAATACTCTAAACCTTGGTTTTCTTAATGAAAAATATGCTAATGTTATTTGTAATATTGTTAAAGCTACTATTGGAATTATAGAAAACATAATATTTTTATCATAGTTTTCTATACTTATTACTACTAATTCTACTATTAAGATTGATACTATTAGATCAATTA
>OIYS01001180.1_pt1 | contig 14199 bp, 15 predicted proteins | sample 1588271 | NCBI WGS metagenome assembly OIYS01 (sample SAMN03283286) | human gut metagenome | biome: human-associated habitat; material: feces | host: Homo sapiens | place: Peru | collected 2012
TAGTGAAGAACAAAACGCTGACAAGATAAAATATATAACTGAAAATTGTAAACACTTACAAGATAAAGACTTAGAATTTATTGTAAGAATAATGACAATAATGCGTGAAGAATATGTAAAAATAAGTACAGATGCAGATTAAGAATGATATTTTTATCATTCTTTTTATATACTTTAATATGAATAATAAAAATGAAAATCTTCTAAAAGAAGTAAATATAGATATCATTTTTTTCTTTTTAGTAATAGTTAAATCACTAGTTTCTTTCTACATAATAACAGAAAAAAAGAAAAGCATTTTAAATATTCCTAGTATTACTAATGAAGAAGCCAATAAATTATATTACTATAATCGTAGATTAAATGTCGTAATAGCCATTTATTTCTTTCTAAATGCCTATAGTAATTATCAAGGTAGTGATCCAAATAATAATACTGGAGAAAAATACTTACTCGCCGCAACATTCTTTATTCTAATCGGTTCTCTTTTATATTTACCATTAGGAAATAGTAATTTAATAATAGAAAACTAGTATAAAAATATTTTCCTATCCCATAATAAAAAAGAAAGGAAGATATATATGCTATCAAAATATTATTTAAATGATTACTTTCCTCTTATTGATTCTCCATTACTTAAAGAAAGAGAGTACATGAAAACAGATATAAGAGAAGAAGTAAATAAATATATCATGGAAATAGATTTACCAGGATTAAAAAAAGAAGATATAATAATAAACTATGAAAATGGATATTTAACTATTAAGGCTACCAAAACAGTTAATTTAAAAGTAGAGGCCTATATAAGAAGAGAAAGATTTTATGGTGAAGTAAAAAGAAGTTTTTATATTGGTGAAAAGAAGGAGAGTTTTATTAGGGCTACTTATGATAATGGAATACTATCTATTAGTTTTCCTAAAGAAGAAGATGTGAAGAAATCTAAAAAAATTATTGCAATCAACTAGGGTTGGTTGCTTTTGTTTTATTTTGATTGTATAATATTTTTATATTGTTTATATATTTTAGGTACTGCCATTATAAATACTTGTCTATGGCAGATAGATATATAATTTATATTAGTAAAGAGGTGTTATTATATTATGAAAATTAGTTCTGATTGGAAAGATTATGAGTGCATTGCTAGTGGCGATGGAGAAAAGATAGAAAGGTGGGGAAATGTTATTTTAAGAAGGCCTGATCCTCAAATTATATGGAATAAAAGTAATAATGAAATTTGGAATAAATGGGATGGATTTTATCATAGAAGCAATAAAGGTGGAGGTAATTGGGAATTTAGAACTAAACTTAAAGATAGTTGGACTATTAATTATAAAGATTTAAAATTCAAGGTAAGTCCTACTAATTTTAAGCATACTGGTATTTTTCCTGAGCAAGCTACTAATTGGGATTTTATTATGGATAAAGTTAAGTCTTATAAGGGAAATGATATGAGAGTTTTAAATTTATTTGCATATACAGGATGCGCTACTATGGCGGCATCAAAGGCTGGTGCTAGTGAGGTAGTTCATGTTGATGCTTCCAAGGGAATGGTAGATTGGGCTAAAGAAAATATGGAGTTATGTAATCTAGGAGAACATAAAATTCGTTTTATTGTTGATGATGTTATTAAATTCTTAGAAAGAGAAAAAAGAAGAGGAAGAACATATCATGGTATTATTATGGATCCTCCTAGTTATGGGAGAGGACCTAATGGAGAGGTTTGGAGATTAGAGGATAATCTTAAGGAACTTCTTGATAAGGTTGCTGATATTCTGGATCCTGATTATAGTTTTGTTCTTATTAATTCTTATACTACTGGAGTTTCACCTACTTCTTTAAATAATATTTTATCTTTGACTTTTAAAAATACTAAAATAGAAACTGGAGAGATAGGATTACCAATAACAGAGAATAATTTGGTACTTCCTTGTGGTATTTATGGAAGAGTATGCAAAGATTAATATAATATACGAAGATAATCATTTATTAGTAGTAGAGAAACCTATATATATGCCAGTATGTGAGGATGAGTCAAAAGATGATGATTTACTTACTATATTAAAGAAGTATATAAAAGATAAATATAATAAACCTGGTAATGTTTATTTGGGATTAGTTCATAGATTAGATAGGCCTGTTGGAGGAGTTATGGTATTTGCTAAAACTTCTAAGGCCGCTGCTAGGTTAAGTAAACAAATAACTGAAAAGAAATTTGAAAAAACTTATTACGCTGTTACCTGCGGAATAATAAAAAATAATGGGACATTAGAAGATTATTTAGTTAAGAATGAGAAAAAAAATATTTCTTATGTTAGTGATAGTAAGAATGGAAAATATGCATCTTTAGATTATAAAGTTATTGATGTTAGGGATAATATGAGTTTAGTTGAGATACATCTTCATACTGGAAGATCACATCAAATTAGAGTTCAATTTTCTTCTAGGGGATATCCTTTAGTTGGGGATGCTAAATATAATAAGAATTTTGATGGTAAGACTCCTATTGCATTATTTGCTAAAAAGTTATCTTTTTATCATCCTGTTACTAAAGAGAAACTTACTTTTGAATTAGAATTACCAAAAAGATACCCTTTTAATTTGTTTTAGGGTATCTTTTATTATTATATTATTTCATTCCAAATGCTTTCCATGGATCGGTAACACAACTTCTTCCACCATTTTTGTGGATTTCTACATGTAAGTGAGGACCAGTTGAGTTTCCAGTATCTCCTAGATAACCAATAAGGTCACCTTTTTTTACTTGCTTTGTATCTGATGTAGTTGATGTACTTGGATATGTGCTTGCTGGACATGGTGGTGATCCATTTTTCTTAGGGCAGCTTTCTGTTACTGGAGCCTTTATACCATCTGCAAACTTTAATAAATGTGCATATATTATTGATGTACCATCAGATGCAGTTATTCTTACTTGATTTCCATAACTTGTTAATACTTTTTTTCCACTTACTACTTGAGTTGAATAAGTTTGAATAAATTGCGCTTCTCCATCCATTCCTGCATATATTGGAGTTCCAGATGCAATACCACTTAAATCATGAGATACACTATTAGAGCATCCTGCAGTTGAGCCAGTGCTACCAAAGTATCCTGTTACTCCTTGAACTGGGGCAAAATAAGTACCTTGAGTGCCACTATCTAAATGTGATGATCCTCCAGATGTACTACCAGAAGAGTTACCACTAGATTCATCTACTGATGGTCTTACTTCTGTATTATCTTCTTGGTTCTTTTTACTATTATTTATTATTTCATTTTTAATTGTCTTTAATTCATTTAACATTGTTTCTTTTTCTGACTTATCACTTTTTTTATTTATAGCATCTTCTGCTTCTAATACACTTGTCATAGTTTTATCAGATTTGGCTTTTTCTAAAGCGGTTTGAGCTTCTGTATCAATCAATTCATTTATTTTATCAGAATTAGCATTAACTAAGCATTCAGCATAGTTAATACTGGTATCTTCTAAAGAATCACTTATTATCTTTGTTAGCAAATTAACAACTGTTGGTATAAAGAAAATGCAAACACAATATATTAATCTTTTTATAGCAATAGATAAATTTTTTTTCATATCTTCTTCTTTAGCTGCAGAGACATTTTTAAAGAAGTCTATTCCTAACATTACTATTAATCCTATTGGCACTATAAAAAATACTATATCTAATAATTGTTTAATAAAGAATATTACTTTTAATACATCTGGATTAGTACATGCTTCCATTTTACCACTCTCACTTTTCTAAAGTTTTATTTAATACTTTTAAGTTATTGATTATTACTTGATATGTATCATATCTTTTTTCAACTTTTCCTGTTATTTTTATTATATCATAGTTTTTAATTTTTGGACAAGTCTTATATTCATTAGGAAACATTGTTAGAGATATTTCTCCATATTCGTCTTTTCCTGTTATAAATGCCATTACATCATTTTTCTTAGTTGTTAATTCTTTTATTCTTGATACTAATACTGTCATAGTTATTCTTTTATCATAATAATTTTTTACATTTTGAGTTGTTATATCAGAGCTTTCTCTATATTTTGTAACGGGATGATTACTTATATAGAAGCCAAAAGTGTTATATTGAATGTTTAATAGTTCATCTAAGGTATATTCTTCGTATACTTCTATTACTGGTTCTGGTAAGTCAACCATGCCAATATCTTTTGATATTTCTGCATAATTCATTATATTATCTAAGTTTTCTATTAAAGTTTTTCTATTATATCCTAAGTTAATTGCTCCAGCATTAATTAAGTTAGTTATAACTCTTGTATTAACTGAAGTACCATTCATTCTAAGTACAAAGTCACTAAAATCAGTAAACTGTCCTTTTTCTCTTTCTTTAATTATATCATTACTACTTACGGTACCGACACTTTTAATAATTGATAAAGGACATCTAATATTATTACCATCAACATAGTATTTACTAGTACTTAAATTAATATCTGGTGGTAATATCTTAATATTTGATTTTCTTGCTCTATTAATATAAATATTAGTTTTAATATCATTACCAATAGAGTTGGATAATATTGCACTTATAAAATATTTAGGAAAATATGCTTTTATAAAAGCCATTCTATAAGATGTAATTGCATATGCTACAGAATGTGATTTATTAAAACCATAATTAGCAAACTTTAAAATCAAGTCATACACTTCAGTAGCGGTCCCTTCGTCATATCCATTATCTAGACATCCCTTAATAAACTTAGGCTTTTCTGCTAAAATAATACTTTCTTTTTTCTTTGACATTGCTCTTCTTAAAATATCAGCCTCACCATAAGAATAACTAGCCATCTTTCTAACTATTTGCATAATTTGCTCTTGATAAATAATAATACCATAAGTAGGTTTAAGAATATCTTCTAAATCAGGATGAATATAATCAATCTTTTCTCTACCTTCTCTTCTGGCAATAAATAAGTCAATATTATCCATTGGGCCTGGTCTATATAATGCAAGAGCAGTAGCAATATCATCAAAAGAGTTAATTTTAAGTTTAGATAAAAATCTTTTCATTCCTACTGATTCAAATTGAAAAATACCATCCGTATCGACATCTCTAAATATTTTTAAAGTTTTTTTATCATCTAGAGGAATCTTCTCAAAACTAATATTAATACCCTCATTTTTTCTAATCTCATCAATAACATTACTAATTAAAGTTAAATTATCAAGACCTAAAAAGTCCATTTTAAGTAAGCCTAAAGGCTCCAAGTAATCCTTAGAAAAAGCCGAAACATACATTCCAAGAGGATTTTTATATAAAGGAATAACCTCATCTATTGGAACGCTACTCATAACAACACCAGCAGCATGAACAGAAATATGTCTAGGAAGACCTTCAAGTTTAAGACTTGCCTTATAAAGTTTCATATACTCACTATTAGAATTAATAAGTCTATAAAATTTGCTCCCCATAACATAACTATCCTTAAGTTCTTTACTTGTAATAGATTTAGCAATTTCATCTATAATAGGAAGTGAAATATTAAGAACTCTTCCGACATCTCTAATAACCTGTTTAGCACCAAGAGTATTAAAAGTAATAATACCAATAGCCCTTTTTTCACCATACTTTTCCATTACATAGTCAGTAACGATATTTCTTTTTTCACTATCAAAATCAATATCGATATCGGGCATTGTAACCCTTTCGGGATTTAAAAATCTCTCAAATAATAAATCATACTTAATAGGGTCAACATCAGTAATACCAAGACAATAACTAACCAAACTGCCAGCGGCACTACCTCTACCAGGACCAACTAAAATATTATTAAATTTAGCATATTTAACATAATCCCAAACAACTAAGAAATAATCACAAAATCCCATTTTATTAATAACATCTAGTTCATAATTTAATCTTTCCTGATATACATTAGTTACATTGTTAGCAAGTCTCTTTTTTAATCCCTTATTGCATAAAGAACTAAGATATTCAAAAGAGTTAATATTCTCATCATAAATAGGAAGAAGACCATCTCTCTTTTCAAAAGAAACATTAGAGTTTTGAACAATATATTCCATATTAGACAAAATATCATCATTAGTAAGAAAATCAAATTCATTCTTACTAAGTAAGTGTTTCCCTTTATAATTATTAAGTTCCATCTCACCTAGTTTTTTATCATCACGAATCATAGTAAGATAGTCAATATATTTATAGTCATCATTATCAATATAACAAATATCAGTAATAAGAGCACATTTTTCCCTATTATCTTTTATTTCATTCTTGTTAGAATATCCAATAAAATATTCATCAAAGATATCAATAACATCTTTATTATAAGAAGAAATAGGCATAATTAAAATAATATCTTTAGAGTAAGATTTAATTTCTTCAAAAGAAATATCCCTATCAGAAATAATTGTAGCAATCTTAATAAGGTTTTTATATCCATCATTATTCTTGGCAATTAAAATATAATCATCAAAAGAAGATTTAACTTCCATACCAATAATAGGTTTAATTCCATTATTAAGACAAGACAAATAAAATTCATATACTCCAAACATATTATTCACATCAGTAATAGCCAAAGAGGAGTAGCCCATTTCTTTAGCCCTCTTAGTCAAATCATCAATTCTATTTAAACTACTTAAAATAGAATAACAAGTTTTAACCTGTAAAGCACAAAGCATAAACTCCTCCTCCTTTAAAAATTAATATCTAAGTGTTAAGTAAGCAATAATAATTCCTGCAATAGCAATAATACTGGCAAGAGTAATAACTCCTGCAAAACCATTACTACCAATACCAATATTAGCACCAGCCTTTGGACTTTTAATTTCTTTAGATAAAACCCTAGTTTTAGGTCTATTAACTAAAGTAACACCTTCAGGCATGTTAAGAGGAGCCCCATCACTTTGAATCTCTAACTTAGAAGTGCCATTCTTATCAGTAAAAGACTTCTCTTGTTTTTCTGGATTAAACTTAAATCCATAGTTCTTATTTTCTTCCATTTAACTTTCCCTCACTTTCTTCTATTTTCAGCAATCATAGTAATATTATCAGTTAAATATTTAATTCTTTCAATAATTCTCCTTGCTTTAATCTTTCCTTCACTATCATTACCAGCAAGATGAACCTCAAGTTCCTTGATAGATAAATTAGAAGTAAAGAAAGTTGGCAATGCTTCCTGCATACGATATTGTAAAATAGTACCAAGAACTTCGTCTCTATTCCAACTAGTAACACTCTCCGCACCAATATCATCAATCAAAAGTAAATCACACTTCTTAACTTTATCAAATATTTCCCTGTAGTCATCAGAAAATCTTTCTTTAAGACTCCTCAAAAATTCAGGATAATAAAGAGAAGCAACCTTTTTACCTTTTTTAGCAAGTTCATTAAAGCAAGCAGCCACTACATATGTTTTACCACATCCAAAGTTACCTGTCAAGAATAAACCTTTACTTTTTTCATTATTTTCAATTTTCTTAATAAAAGTAGTAAGCCATTTAATAGTCTCTAACCTATTCTTATCATCAGTATAAATATCCTTCATTGAAGCATTAACAATCTCTTTAGGCATATCAAAAGAAATAATATTATTTCTGTAAGCCGTATCATTATCTAGTTTCTTCTTGTATTTGCAAGGAACATAAGAAAAAACCAAATTATCTTGTTCCACGCTAGGATAATAGACATAACCACATATACCATTTTTACATTCCATAATATTCTTACAATTCTTACAATTTTTAAGTTCGTTAGCAGAATCCATAATACTAGAAGTATACTTAATAAGTTCATCTCTAGAAAGTTTAAGCCTAGATACAAGGCTTTTAAAAGTATTATCTTCCATAGCAATATCAAAGTTCTCTTCAAGTTTAAATCTATCAAAACTATATTTATTATTAATAATATTTTTTGTATTTTTCATTATTTATACTCCTTTAAAAGTTCCTCTAATTGGTTATCTTCTCCATCATCAATTTTCTTCTTCTCAATTTCTTTATCAAACCAATCAGGAGTTTTAGCATTATTATATTTCTCTTGGGTAGTTTTCTTATTTCTTTTTTTATGTTCTTTTTCACATAGACTCATAGCATCTTCTACAGTCTCAATTCCTTTTCTTTGCCATTCACCAGCCATAGTCTCAACAAGTGCTCTCGTAAGTTTCTTATCATTAATATTAAGAATATAATCCACTAGTACATTAACAACTCCAGGTTTTAAATTATAATCAAGAAGTAAATCCTCTATCAATCTCAAATCTCTTCTTGTAGGTTCATTACCCTTATTCTTACTAACAAGAAGTTCTCTTGGTGAAATAGTTTCAAAAGTATAAATCATTTTAGCCCTTTTAGAAGTATCACCAATAGGCTTTCTTAAATACTCAGGTTGGCAATTAGAAACAATAGTAGGAAGATTACCACCATTATCAAACTGGTAGAAATTTCTAGCACTTTTTCTAAGTTCTTCCTTATTAATAGTTCCCCTCTCATTAAAACAACCCTTAACAATATTAGACATCTTAATAGCATCAATATCATATATAAAAGACAAATTAATAATAAGTTCCTTTATTTCTCTAGTAAATATTCTATTAACATCAATATTTTTAGGCATAGAGTTCATAAGAAAATTAAAATCAAAATTACTATTAATATTAAGTTTAAGTTTATTATATTTCCTAATATCCTCTAAAGATAGGTCGTAGGAGGTCATACAAGTACTTTCAAATACATCATTAAAGTTTTTAGTAATATCAGTATATCCACTAGTATTAAATCTAGGCATTTTAAAAGTCTTAATCAAATTATCATATTCCTTTTTACCAATATTACTATATAAAACAATATTAAGAATTGGATGAGATAAAAATTCTGTCGCACTAGCGGGACTATATAATTCATAAATATAATTATTAACATTTCCCTCTTTAACGAGAGTTCTAATAAGTCCAATAGCCTCTAGTTTACTTCTTGCTTCCATAACCTCATTAATAGTCATTCTAAGATTAGATACAATTTTTTGATGAGTAAAATCCGAACTAACAATTGAAGAACTATCTAAATCAGCCCATAACAAAAAATAAAGCATAACAGCATCAATTCCAATAACAGGAAGATATAAACTAGTAATAATTTTCCTATCCTCATCGTGTAGAATAGTCTTATTAATGACAACATAAGAGTCTGCTGGTAAAAGATTGTGTTTCATAAAAGTCTATCCCACCTCTCCACCTATATTGTATAATAAAAACAATTAAAAGTAAAGAAAAAAGAAGTCAAAAATAAAGCCTCTAAATTATTCTTTAATCTTAAGAAAACCAGCAAGAGAAATACTAAGAAGGAAAGTACCAAGAATCAAAATAGTAAAGTTATATCTAAATAAAAAAGAACTCATTATATTATTAGAAATATGAATAAGAAATATTTTTCTAACATTCCTTTCATTAACATAAATATAACCGTTAATAATATCGATAATAAAAGCAATAATTGAAGAATAAACATTAAAATGAAAAATAGCAAAGATAAAACTAGATAAGAAAATAATAATTATCTTATTATTAATCCATTTTTCTAATTTAGAAATAAAAGAGACTCTAAAGAGAACTTCTTCAAATATAGGACCAATAATACCAGAAGAAAAAATATTAAGAAAAAAGGAAATATTATCGCTTTGATAAGAATATAAATTGAATCTATATAAAATCATATTATAAATAATAGAAATAGATAATCCAAGAGTAATACAAAAAAAGTAATTTCTACCCTTAAAAGAAATATTAAAGTGTCTCTTCCTAATTTTAAGTATAATAAAAGATATATCAAAAATTAAAAGAAGAATAGTACCAATATAGTAACTCTTATTAATACCATATAAAATAATAGAAATAATAAGAATTAAATACTGACTAAGCATAACAATAAGTATCTCTTTTAAAGATAAAAAAAGATTTTTAATAAAGTTCATAAATATCACTCCAAATAAAAATAAGATAGCCTAAACTACTAGCTGTCTTATATATACTGCATTTATTAAGCCTTAACATTGGTTTCTATTGAAACATTAATAGCCTGTAATCCTTTTGCCGTTTCAATAAGGTCAAAACCAACAATCTGTCCTTCAGATAGAGTTTTAAAACCTTCTTGTTTAATAGCAGAATAATGAACAAAAATATCTTCACCATTAGGATAATCAATAAAGCCATAACCTTTGTCATTGTTAAACCATTTAACTCTTCCTTGCACTTTTGCCACCTCACTTTTCTTCATCTTCCCTACAAGAATATTATAATATACTGCTAATCCATTTTGCAACCAAATTAGTATGACAAAATTCGATAATTTCTTTCAGATGAGCTTCCTTACTGCAAGCAAGACAATCATACCATTATTAAATATGAAAAAAATATATACAAAACTAAAATAAAAATAAATGGCTGCTAATAATCAATAGTTAACCAATTGTATACCTATAAAAAAAAGAAAAAAGTAGAAATAAAAATCTACTTAATTTCAATATTCATAATTTCAAGAATTCTATTTAAATCGTTAACATTCTCAAAATAAATACTCATTTTCTTATTATCGACTTTAACCTTAGTTCCAAGAATATCTCTAAGTTCATTTTCAATATGGAAATAATTAGTATCAACTCTTCTTCTAGTAACGGGCATTCTCTTCTTGATATCTTCCTTTTTACTAATTTCCTCTAAAGCATGGACACTAATATTATCCTTAATAACCTTATCAACTAAATGAGAAACCTCTTTCTCATCTTCCATTTTAGAAAGAACTCTAGCATGTCCCATTGATAATTCACCATCAAGAATTTTCTTTTGAACATCTTCAGGTAAATTAAGAAGACCTAAAGTATTAGTAATATGACTTCTACTTTTACCAATTTTCTTAGCCAAATCCTCTTGAGTAATATCTAAGTTATCAATAATACCTTTATAAGCCCAAGCAAGTTCAATAGAAGTAAGATTTTCTCTTTGAATATTCTCAAGTAGTGAAATCTCTCTCATTTCTTCATCAGTAAACTCTTTTACAATAGCAGGAATCTTTTCCATACCAGCAATACGACTTGCTCTAAGTCTTCTCTCACCTGCGATTAAGTCATAACCCTTAATACCCTTTTTAACGATAATTGGTTGAAATACACCATAATTTTTAATAGACTCAGCAAGTTCATTAAGAGCATCTTCATTAAAAGTTTTTCTTGGCTGGTAAGGATTAGGTCTAACTTCATTAATAGGTATTTCCATAACCTCATCAGAAGAAGTATTTTCCATAATATTACTTTCAAAAGTATCAAAATCTAATACTTCACTAGAAAACAATTCCTCAAGTCCCTTACCTAGGGCTTTCTTCTTTTGTTCCATTTCTCAAAATAACCTCCTTTGCTAAATTAAGATAAGCAATAGTACCCTTATTTCTAGGCTCATATTCAAGTATAGGTTTTCCGTGACTAGGAGCCTCTGCAAGCCTAACAAGTCTAGGAATAATAGTATCATATACTCTTTCTTTAAAGAAACCTTTAATACTTTCTATTACTTCAATACCAAGATTAGTGTTGGAAAACATTGTAAGAAGCACTCCTTCAATATCTAAACTAGGATTAACTTTCCTTTGAGCAAGCATAATAGTATTAATAAGTTGCATAATACCTTCCAAAGCAAAATATTCGCATTGAACTGGAATTAGAACTGAATCTGCTGCTGCTAGAGCATTAGTAGTTAATATTCCAAGACTAGGAGGACAATCAATTAAGATAAAGTCATAATTCTCTTTAACTTTAGCAAGTTCTTCCTTTAACCTAACTACCCTATTAAACTTTTCTCCAGTTTCTTTTGCTTTTCTCTCTAGTTCGATAAGTTCCATATCAACACCTGCTAAATTAAGATAAGCTGGAAGAAGATAAAGATTCTTACTCTTTGTTTTAATAATAGATTTCTCTATAGTTTCCTTTTTAGTTAAAACTTCATAAATACTACTCGATATATCACTCTTATCAACACCAACACCAGTAGTAGCATTACCCTGTGGGTCTAGGTCGACAAGTAACACTTTTTTATCTAAAACACCTAAAGAGGCTGCTAAGTTTATACTAGTGGTGGTTTTCCCTACACCACCCTTTTGATTTACAATTGCAATAATTTTTCCCATCTGTTTCACCTTATTTTCCTCAAATATAATTGTACCAAAAAAATAATAAAAAAGAAAGAGTTTTTATTTATTTTTTAGAGTTCGCACTTTGTTGCTCACTTATTTTTAAAGCCTAAGGTCTTTAAAAAATAATTCAAAGCCATAAAGTCTTTGAATTAATAGTTATTTTTTATATATAAGTTTTTTCTCTTTACAATAAGGAACAATTTCATTTTTAAGAGTATTAGATAAAATACTAATATCATCATCTACTCCAAACCACATAAAACTTTCAATTTCTGAACTAGTAGAAAGTTCCCCAGTTAATGTACCTTCATAAATAAATATATTCATATGAATTTTAAGATTAGGGTCACTAGTAGCAATTTCATCAAAATCCATTAAGAACTTTACATTTTCTGGATTAAAAAATGCTCTATCACCTAACTCTTCACGACATTCCCTGATAGCGGCTTCATAAATAGATTCTCCTTTTTCTACAGAGCCACCAACCATTTGAAATGTAGGTCTTTTTCTTGGCTTGTCAATAAGTAATTTCCCATCTTTAAAAAATAAAGTACCAACAACTTGTTTCATAATGTTCCTCCTAACACATACTTAGTATAACACACATTTATATAAATATCAATCTAATGCTTTTTTACATCACTATTTTCATTTGCTTCTATTAGTTTATTAATATATTTAGAAGTATTATTATCTTCTTTATATAAGTTAAGTAAATCATATAACTGAGATGTACTTCTTTTAAAAACATAATCCCCTTCTCTAACATATTCAATATTAAGTTGAGGATAAGAATTTAAATATTCAGGATGTAGCATAATACATTTTTCAAAAAGTTCATCTATATCATATACTTTTCCATTGACAGTTCTATTTCTATTGCTTCTTTTTTCGAGTTCACTATTAACATGATTATTAAGAGCAATCTGGGTATTGTCATCTAACTTTATACCAGCCTCATTAAGCCATTTAACCGCGGTTGTAGTACCAATAATTTCGGCATCTTTTTCAAAAGAAATAACACCATAATTTTCTTTATAATAGTTAATATAGTTATCTTCATGAATAGTTTTGTAAATAACATCATCTTTGATATAATCCATAATTTCATCAGAAATATAACCATATTTCATATATACCATTTGTTCAATATGTGTTATCTCATGGAAAATTGTGGTAAATGCTTCAATATTACCATCATTATATAACTTCAAAATAATATCTTCATTGATATTAATCCTGAAAATATCGTGAGTAGTTCCTAAAGAGTTTTTATTTTCTCCCTCAAAGTAAAAAATATTAACAATAGGATTATAATTATTAACAATATTACCATAAGAACGGCTAATAAGTGTCTGAATAAAGAAAGTCATTATTTGTTTAAAAGTATCATAACTAACAATCATATTGTTTCTAAAAATACTATTAATAACCGACAAAATATTAAGTTCACTATCTAGAGAAATTCCACCAAATAAAGAATATCTAAGTAAAGAATCTTCTTCTTCACTTAATTTTATCCCATTAAATAATTTTCCATTAATAATATCTAACTTTTCTTTAACTCTATCTTGTACTTTAAATGTCTTAAGCATACTATCTAATTTCTCACTATAACTACTAAGAGAACACAAATAAATAGTAGTCTCATTTAAATCAAAACTATAATTATCAAGTTTACCCATAATAGATTCAAAACCACTATCAAGATAATTAGTTTCCCATTTTGATCCACACATTGTACAAATACCAGTTTTAAAAGTATGTATCATTCCTCCACATTTAGGACAAACCCTATTCTTAATCATAGTTTTAAGAATATTAGTATCTCTTTCATTAACAATTTTATCTTCCATATATTACCTCTATCAACATTATATCATCAAAGTAATAAATATCAAATAAAATTATTGAAAAACATAGTATAAAATGATAAAATAAAGAAGAAAGAGGGGAATCTATATGACTAACATATTAGACTTATATGAACATAATATAGAAACATTTGAAAAAGTAAAAAATACTT
>OIYS01001182.1_pt1 | contig 14183 bp, 12 predicted proteins | sample 1588271 | NCBI WGS metagenome assembly OIYS01 (sample SAMN03283286) | human gut metagenome | biome: human-associated habitat; material: feces | host: Homo sapiens | place: Peru | collected 2012
AAAGCGTCGCGCCGCCCTCGCCGATGACGGTGTCAAAGCCGTCCGGCAGCGCCATGATAAAGTCGTAGCAGCGCGCTTTCTTCGCAGCAGCCTGCACCTCCTCCATGGAGGCGTCGGGCTTGCCAAAGCGGATATTGTTGGCGATGGTGTCGGAGAACAGATAGACCCGCTGGAACACGAAGGAGAAATTGCGGATCAGGCTGTCATAGCTGTATTCCCGCACGTCGCGTCCGCCAAGGCACACGCTGCCTGACTGCACATCCCAGAACCGCGCCATAAGATTGCAGAGAGTGGTCTTGCCGGAGCCGGAGGGGCCGACGATGGCCACGGTGGTTTTCTCCGGAATAGTCAGGGATACATTATGCAGGATCGGCTTGCTGTCGTAGGAGAAATCCACATGGGAGAGGGCAATGTCCTCCCGTTCCGGCGTCAGGTCTTCGCCGTCGATGTCCATGGACTTCACATCCAGGATGGCATTTGCCTTGTCTACGCCGATGTCGATGGAGCGGAACAGGGAGGAAAAGCTCCCGGCGCTGTCCAGCTGTTCAAAGAGAATGAACGAGCAGATGAGCATCAAAAGGCAGTTCGTCAGCTCCATGGTGCCGCCGAAATAGAATACGATGGCGGCAGCGCAGACGGCAACGCCGGTGAGCTTGTTGACGACGAACTGTACCAGCATATAAAGCACCGATGGGATCTCCATGGCAAAGGAAGCCTTGCGGGCTTCCTCCACCGCGCCGTGTACCTGCGTGGCGGAGTCGTGGGTCAGGTCGAAATTCTTGACCTCGGCGATGCCCTGCACATATTCCAGCACCTTGGACACAAGGCGCTCGTCGGCGCTAAACTTGCGCTGGGCAAGATTTTGCTCCGCCCGCTGCATGGCGGCGTTGACGGCGAAGAACAGCACCAGTCCCACCAGCGTGATAAGCCCCATGCGCCAGTCAAAGAGGAACATCATCACCGCGATGATGCCGGAGGTCAGGAAACCGCGGGTCGTGACCATCACCACGCGGGTGGCTATGTTGGCCATATTCTCCATGGTGTTGGTAGTGACGGAGGTGACCTCGCCGAGGCTGTTGCCATTGAACCAGCCCATAGGCAGATACCGCAGATGCTCCGCGATCTCGATGCGTTTGTTGGCGCAGGCGCGGTAGCCCGCCTCGGTCTGGAGCATGGTGGCCTTCATGTTGATGGCGATGGTCACGATCAGAGAAGCCACGATGATGCCAAGGCTCGTCCATAAAGTCGCCATGGTAACGTTCCTTTCCAGCAGCGCCTGAATGACAATGGCGGCTGCCGGAATACGCATGGCGGAGCAGATGGCACTGACCACCCCCAACCAAATGGAGGTCACAAACAGCTTGCGGTTCTCAGCACCGCAGAAGGCAAAGAACTTTTTCAGTGTCTTGAGCATTACGCCACCTCCCCGTCATCTTTGACGCTGATGTGGGCCTCCCACATGGTTTGATAAAGCGGGCAGGACGCAAGAAGCTCGTCCTGTGTGCCGGTCGCTTCGATCCTTCCCTGATTGACGACAATGATCTGATCGGCGTCCGCAATGGTGGAAAGCCGGTGGGCGATGACCAGCAGTGTCTTGCCCCGCACCAGCCTTGCCAATGCCGACTGGATGACCGCCTCGTTCTCGGGGTCGGTATAGGAGGTCGCTTCGTCCAGAATGACGATAGGCGCATCCTTCAGCATGGCGCGGGCAATGGAGATGCGCTGCCGCTCGCCGCCGGAGAGGTGTCCGCCGGAAGCGCCGCAGACCGTCTGATAGCCGTTTTCCAGTTCCAGAATGAACTCGTGACAACCGCATTTTTTCGCCGCATCGATGACTTCCTCGTCGGTTGCGCCCTTTCTGCCCATGCGGATGTTATCCATCACCGAGAGGTCAAAAAGGTAGTTGTCCTGGGACACATAGGCGATGCGCTTCGTGCACTCCGCCAGTGGAAGTGTACGGATGTCCACGCCGCCCAACTCGATAGAGCCGTCATTCACGTCCCAGAGAGAGGCGATGAGCCGGGCGATGGTGGATTTTCCGGTGCCGGAGGGTCCCACCAGCGCGTTGACCGTCCCCGGGGCAATGTGCAGATCGATCCCGTGCAGCACCTCCTTGTCGTGATAGGCAAAGCGGACATCCTTCAGCTCGATGGCATTGTCCGCAGGCAGCTTTTCCACGCTTTCCGGGCGCTGCATATCCTCGCCGGACAGCACCTCCGCCACCTCGCCCACGATGGTCTTGACCTGTGCGATGTCGTCGGTGTAGGAGAAGGCGGTGATCAGCGGCTGCATAACGCCGAAGGACAGAACGATGACCGTTAGGAACGTCTCCGCCGACAGTGTGCCGTGCATATAGAGAAGGCAGCCCACCGGCAAGATGCCGAGAAGTGTCGATGGAAGAATTGCCATTCCGGCCACCTGCCCGAAGAGACTCCCGCGCATCCAGTCGATAAAGCAGTCCGCACCTTCCTTTGCAGCGGTGACAAACTTTGCGTAGCTGGTTTTGGACTGGCCGAAGGCCTTGATGACCTCAATGCCGCTGATGTATTCCACAGCCGTGTCGTTCAGCGCCTTTGTCGCGGTGACCGTTCGCTGAAACTTCTCGTTGTAGCCGCTGAACATGGACATAAAGCAGAGAATGCCCAGCGGCACGACGATCAGCATGGAAAGCCCCATATGCCAGTCCTTGAGGAACAGCAGCACCAGCACCGCCAGCGCGCCCACGATGTTGGCCGTCATCTCCGGCAGAAGATGCGCGAGCGTGGTTTCAATGGAATCCACCCGCTCCACGATAATGTTCTTATACGAGCCGGAGGAACGGTCCAGCACCGTGCCAAGAGGCAGCGTCGCCAGCTTGTCCAGCAGCCGTGTGCGGGTATTGGCAAGTACATGGAAGGTAGCATGGTGAGAAAGCGAGGTGGACGCGCTGTGCAGCACATAGCGCAGCACCCAGCAGCCCGCCATCCACGCGCAGAGCGCCAGGCAGCGGGAAAGCTCCGCCGTGCCGTTTACCAGTGCGGTAATGATCCGAATGATGATGAAATACGGAATAAGCGAGCAGGCGACGCCCAGCAGCGCCGCAAGGACACTCAGGGCGTATTCGCCGTAGCGTCCTTCCGCCAGCTCCAGCAGCCACGAGGCGGCAGAGCGATTTCGCGCAGAGGTTTTGTTCATGGATCGCGCCCCCTTACGCCGCCAGATGCTTCTTCACAATCCCCTTGCCGATGGCAGCGCCGATGATTGCGGCCACGATCACACCGGCCACCAGCGCCACGGATACCCAGGACTGCAATATCTCAGACGCGGCAAGGATGGTGTCCTGACGGCCATCGGTGACCATCTGATCTGCCATCGCTTTAGCAGCAATCGCATAGGGAATGATGGTGCTGCCGAAGGCGGCCAGCACCTGATTGATGATATAGCTGATGGTCAGCGCCTTCGCATTGCCGTAGCCCATCTTCCACAGCAACAGCTCGGCAATGACACCGGAGAGAATAAAGAGGATGATGTACGGCAGGTATCCGCCCATAATGGCGCGGACAATGCTGTAAATGAGGATCGCACCGGGCTTTTTCACCTTCGTGCCGATGATGAAGTAGACGATGCCCTCCAGCAGGGCGAAAAATACCGGCATCAGAATGATGGTAATGGGCGTTGCGTACAGGACGGAGCTGGCGAAGAAAATGACCACATTGATCAGAGCCAGCAGGACAACGGTGATGATGTCCTTGGTTTTCAGCTTGTTGGCGGTTGCAGTACTCATGGGAAAGACTCCTTTTTGAATGAAATATGGTTGAACGTCGCAGAGACGGCGATCACAGGATAAGGCCGGCGGCGATCGATGCTGCCAGCAGGACGCAGAACACAACATCCCACGCAGAAAACCGAAGCGACAGATAGTTGCTTTTGCGGCGGGTTAAGTCGATGCCCCGTGTTTCGGCGGAGGCGGACAGCGTCTCGGCGATGCGGATAACGCGCAAAGCCATCGGCACGGTCAGTATTTCGATATAGGATGGCAGCGCTCGCAGCTTCTGAAGCGGTGTTGCAAATGCGCCCCGCGTGCGGATGGACTGCCGCAGCAGCTTCATGTCTCCCGACAGAACGGGGAAGAAGCGGAAGATTACAGCGACGATCATAATGAGCCGTTCCGGCAGGTGCAGATTACGCAGCGCCGCCAGGGTACGGCTGGCTTCATTCCGCCCAATCAGCGTCCGCATGGAAATGCCAACGGCAATGATACGCGGGAACAGCACTAACATAAAGGAAAACACCGTGCCCGGCAGCAGAGCGTTTGCCGCCCACAGTAACCCAAAGCTCATCCCGCCTGCCAGCGCCGTTCCGAACCAGCCGTCAGCTGCGGTCAGCAGGATTAGTGCCGCATATGCGGCATAAACCAAGTGATTGTCTGCCGTGGAGATCACGACCAGCAGAGTCAGCCAGTAAAGCAGCTTCGTTGTCGGGTGGAACCGTTCTTTATGCTGTTTTTTCACCGGAGCATCGGAAGGATGGAAGTGCTCCATATATTGCCGTACCGCTTGCAAATCTCGTTCCGAACGAACGGGAAATTCTGTTTCTGCGCATCCATCCGACAATCCTATGCAGTAGTCGCAGGCATCTGCAATCAGTTCGAGGTCGTGGGTGATGATGAGAACCGTCTTTTCCTTTCGCATCTCGCAGATCAGTTCTGCGCACCGCGCCAGGCTTTCCGCGTCCTGTCCCGCTGTCGGCTCGTCCAGTATGACGATGGGCTTGTGGGATAGATATGCCATCATCAGCGTCAGACGCTGCATCTGCCCGCCGGAGAGGGAGAAGGGGTGCCGGTCGCGGCAGTCCCACATATCCATGCTTTTCAGCAGCGCTTCCGTTTTTGCTTCAAACTCCGGTGTCACCGCATGGCCGTATTGCAGTTCGTGCAGGACGGAGTTGGTGAAGAACTGGAACTCCGCCTCCTGAAGGATGAACAGCACTTGCTTTTGCAGCTGCTTTGGATTTTGCGGCTTTCCGAAAAGCGTGATTCTGCCTCCGGAGGGGCGGTAAAGCCCTGCGATCAGCTTGCCGAGCGTTGTCTTGCCGCAGCCGTTTGCGCCCACAAGACCGACGATCTCATGCTCACGGACGGAAAAGCTGACACCAGAGAGGGTATCTCCGGCCTTCCTACCGTATGTATAGCGGACATCTGAGACGGCAAGCGCCGTCGGCGCGGTTTTCGGCAGCGGCTCTTTCTCCGGCACGGTGATCTCCGCAAGGTCGAGTGTGCGCAGAGAAAGTGTTTGTCTCTGCTCCACTGAGAACGCCTTTGTCTCTGTGGCAGTGTATTTTCCTTTGATCTCGCCGTCTGCCATGACCCAAAATTCGTCGGCAATGTCGGCAAGATAGTAGAGTCGGTGCTCGCTGAGCAGCAGCGTTTTGCCCTGCTTTTTCAGGGCAAGCAGAATCTCTTTTAACTGCTGCGTGGCTGCGAAGTCCAGATTGGCCGTGGGCTCGTCCAGCAGAAAAATGTCCGTATCCATGGCCCATGCCGAGAGGATGGAGATGAACTGCCGTTCACCGCTGGACAACTCGTAGACATTGCGATCCTTCAGCCGCTCCAGATGAAAGATCCGGAAGGCCTCATCCACCCGCTGCCGTATTTTATCCTGCGGCAGACCGTGATTTTCAAGACCGAAGGCCACTTCATTGGAACTGTTCACGGTAAAAAACTGACTTCGCGGATCCTGAAATACCGATGCTGCCAGCTCGCCGATCTCGCCGATACGCAACCCGACGGTGTCCTGTCCGTTCAGGCGGCAAAAGCCCTTCAGCTCTCCCTCGTAAAATTGTGGGATTAGTCCGTTGATGCACCGCAGCAGCGTAGATTTTCCGCATCCGCTGCCTCCGCAAAGCACCACACAGCGTCCCGCCGGGATGCCGCCGCCGACCTGTCGGAGGATGGGCAGCTTTGCCTCCGCATATTGAAATTCAAATTCAAAATCTATCATCGCAAACTCTTTTCTTATTGGTTAGCCGTCTCTAACCGGCGGCCGTAAGAAACGGACGGATGGACCGTCCGAATCAACTTTTCGGATTTATTGCAAGGTATCGCATAGCTGCCGCCAGCCAGCGTTGGTGAAATCAAGGACTGCCTGTAAGCAGGTAAGCATTCTGCCTTCCTCCATACGCTGATCCAGCAGCTGGCGGAAGTACCAGAACTGTGAGCCCATCAAAAGACGGATCGCATCGGCATTTGGCGCTTTCCCATAGATATGCGAAAAGAATTCCACCGTTTGTTTCGCTTTTTGATCCATTAGTTTATGCAGCACGGTTTCCATGGAGCTGCCATCACTGCGGCAGAAAAATAAAGTGCAGTCGTCACGATGTTCGGTCAGCAGACGAAAATATACCTGTTCCTCGGCGTTTATGGCGCGGAGGATGTCTTCCGGCTGCGCGCTGCGCTTTGCTTTTTCGTATTCTTCAGCGATGGGCGTAAACAAGGTCTTCATTGTCTCAAAAAAATCCTGAAGCAAACTGGCAAACAACGCGTCTTTGTTTTTGTACCTTGTGTAGATTGCCCCTGTTGTGACACCGGCTTTTTCTGCTATCTTATGAAGAGAGGCTTTCTGAAAGCCGTAAGTAAGAAACTCCGAGTATGCAGCCTGAACGATCCCGTCATCCAGGGAGTGATCTTTATTTGCCATGCTTCCACCTCACGTTCTGCAATAACGTCATTATTGATAACGCTATTATTATAGCGCCAGTCTTGCAACTTGTCAATGCGTATTGCGATCGCTTTGCAAAAACACTCCTTAGCGACATCAACGGTGAAGACAAAACGGGTTTTAGCCCTTATATTCATAATGGCGAAATTCAGTTTGACCATCGGTGGGTATTGCTAATCGGTAAGAAATAGCGGTCATATTTGTGCAGTTCTATAAAGTTGTAAACGAGTGCCATATCAGCCCTTCATAGAAGATATGGCACTCGTTTATTTTCATTTCCTTTTCCATTCCCACGCGGCACCTACGGTCGTGCTTTCCCGTACTGGTTGATTGGGCTTTTCAAGTATTTGGACAGTTTGATTATTTCAATCAGCGATACGAACTGCTCTTTCGAGAGCTTGTCATAATCAATACCATCTCTGTACCCCGGAGAAAGAAATCTAGCATTGGATTGAAAGTATCTAATAAAATCCTTCCATTGCAAGTTGGCAATGCAATCTATCGCTTTGGACTGCTCCGGGTGTCCTTACCAGTGTGAAAAAGATTGAACACCCACATAAAAACGCTTGACATTTGCGAAAATATGTTCTATAATGCAAGCAGGTTAAAATGCTGCAATTGAATATTCGTGTTCTCGATTCGCGTATGCGGAGCCAATGATAGATTATCATTGAGACTACCCTAGCACCGTAAGAGGCTTACCTTCAGACAGAAGAAATTCTGCCTGTGTGGTTGGCATCTTACGGTGCTTTTATTTTACCACAAAATTGAAAAGATGGATATTGGCGGTGGAAAACCGTGCAGCTTGACAAGTGAATACCCGCCAGAAAATGGGATATGACTTTGCGAGGATATGAGCGAGGCAACGCTCCAGTGAGATTCCGGGGCAGGAACGACATTGGAATAGGGCGGTGAGAAGATGGTACATTTGCGAGGCGTAGAGTGTGGGCTTATAATATGCGTACCATCTGAAAAAATTGGAGGGACACATATGAAAATCACCTATACCCGTGTCGGGGACTATTATCTCCCCAATCTGGTTGCACCGGAAAGCCCCAAGGTAGGCCGTTGGGGAATGCTGCGCTTCAACTATTTAAGGAAGCATCGGGAGGCACTCTACACTATAATGCTCATGGAGGGCACGCTGAACCCCCATCTGGAAGAAATTGACCGTCAGGCACAGGAAATGGAGCAGCAGCTTATTTCTCAGCTGGCACAGCAGGAGGGCATTACCGAGCAGCTGAAAGCGGATTAGATATTGGGAGCAAACAGTTTTGTCCCATCCTCAAGCAGAATATAATCTAACTGACTTAGGACAATCGGCGTTTCTGCCTGGAGAACTGTATCGTTATTTCCTGTCAGATTCAGTTGAATGCGGCTGCCATCCTTCATTACGGCGTAAATCGCATTCTCCACATTCTCACCAATTCTTGGAGAGATGCCGATTACATCCGGCTTTGGGACATAGGAAATATTCGCCCCAAAGGGAGTCACCCGGAAAGAAGAAATCTGCACTTCTTCCAATGAATCTACGGTATCCCACTGTTTTTCATCCGCATAACGCCAGACTTTGGCTTGCGCAAAAACAGGCTTTGTAATCAGCTCTATAAACTGGTTATCCGAATCAAAGGTAATATCGAAATTCCACTCCTCGTCCGTAAGAATATCAGAGCAGAACAGCCCCGCTGCCTCCTCACCGTCCACAATGTAGGCCTGTCCGGCATACTTTTCTTCTATTTCTCGTTGCAGTTCCTGATTTTTGTATTCCAGGGTGATACCCATAAGCCGGATGCGGAAAGATACATCCTTTCCAAAAGGATCTTCCAGCAACATGGGCTTGTTGGGATCCATCTTTTCACAACGGATGGTCATGCAGAAAAGAACCGTATTGGGCTGACCATCTCCATCCGCTATCCAGTCTCCACTGTCAAGATACCAGTAGTTGCGCTCACTATCTACGGTTCCGATAGAAGCGACAGCCAAGGAATATGCGGCTTTCCGGCTGGCACTGTCATTTCCCATGGACAGTCTCTTGTCATCCAACGTGGGTGGGTTCAGGTATTGCTCCAAATCCACGTCATCCGGCGCGGTAATCTGGAAAACCAGATAACCTGTTCTTCCATCACAAATAGTGGATTTCAGATCGACAGTCCAATCTTTTTTGGTTTGTGACTGTCCCACAATCTGCTCGTTATTCTGAATATACTGTATCTGCTCAGAGGACAGCGGCGTTTCACTGCGTGCCGAGAAAATCTGCTGGAACCAGCCATTGGCATACGCCACCGCACAGCCCACCAGCAAGAGCGTCAGCGCAATCACCGCAGCGATCAACCACATCTTCCGTGTGGACAAGCGCTTACGTTTTCCCTGACGGAATTCCTCAGCACTGATGACATAAGAATCCTTTACGCTATTGAAACCCACCAATAAATCGATCGCTTTCATCAATATCCCTCCTCGCTGAGCTTTTTCCGCAGTTTCCCCCGGAGCCGATGGAGCATGGAAGTCACCTTGCTCTGGCTAAAGCCGGAAACCTCAGAAATGGTCTGGATGGAATCCAGATACCAGTACCGGCACAGAAATACATTCCGTTCTGCCTCCGGCAGGGAAGAAAGAAACGCATTGAGAACCCGTGTCAATTCCTTTTTCGCCAGCTCGGTTTCCACATTGTGTGTGTCAACGCATTCTTCCAATTCATCCAGTGCAAGAATAATTTCTCCACCGCCCCGCTTTTGGGCGCTGCGCTTGCGCCAGCGGTCAATGGAAATATGCCGGGTCATTTTGGCAAGAAAAGCGTTCAGAAAGTTGGGACGCCGGGGTGGAATCGTATTCCACGCCGTCAGATATGTATCGCTGACGCTTTCCTCCGAATCTTCCCGGTTAGAGAGAATGTTGTAGGCAATGCTGTAGCAGTACCCGCCGTATTTTTTGCCCGTTTCTTCAATGGCCTGCTCAGACCGCTTGAAGAACAAAGCAATGATACCCTGATCCTCCAAGGAATCACCTCCAGTTGTTTGTCTATTTTATAACAAAGGGTTTCACTTGTATAGGCGTAAAATGGTGCGGGTATATTGCATATGTTTCAAAAAATTTTGAAAGTTTTCTTTACAATAGCATGGCATGGCTGAAGGCATATGGCAAATTCACGCAGGGCCAGCTGTCCCTACGGTGATTGGGACAGCTGGCTCTGCGTTTCTTTACTTTCAACTCAAAGATTTTTCTGTAGCATCTCTTGCAAAGTATAAGAGATTGTTGGGTGACTTGAAAAAGGGGTGGCTGCACGACGAAGGTGAAGTCAAAGAGGTTTCGATTGCGGACTCTGCAAAGTTTTCTGCAAATGATATCTTTGACAGCGATGCGGAAATCGTCATATTCTATCACTCATTTCCATCGGAGTAAGCGGAAAACCTGACACCATAACAATCCGAAGGCATCAGTGATGACGTTATCTTTGAACAAAAGTGTAAACCGGCAGCATCCAATTCCCGGATGCTGCCGGTTGCTTCTTTCGGGGGGAGGAAATCGGACGAGCAACGGCGAATACAGTAGCCATGGAGGTGACGCGTATGCTATCGGCTGTGTGGCTGATGCTCAGCACCCTGCTGTATTCTCTGGAGCTGAGCACCGGCAGCTTTCCGAAGCCCCTTTCCGAGGCGGAGGAGCAGCACTATCTGGCACTGGCCCAGCAGGGCGATCTGGAGGCCAGAAATGTCCTCATCGAGCGGAATCTGCGCCTTGTGGCGCACATTATGAAAAACAGATGATGCAAGGGAAGATTTTCTGTGGCAGACAGAAGGAAGCACGGTGTCCACATGTGGGAATCGGACTGCGAAAATATATTGGAGAGCGATGCTTAAATGAAATAGGACAGGCCCGGCAAGGTTTTGATGCTTACCGGGATGTGTCTTTGTATGGAGGACAGATAGAGAAGGCAAGTTTGGGATTTATTGATGCGCAAGGAAGTATTCTGATTGGCAGAATTTCGTTGTGTCCCATGCAAAATTATGGTATGATGATACCGGAATTCCTTTTTGAATGAGAAGGTTTGGGCTTTTCAATATGAAAAGAGAAATGTGACTTCCAAGTAACAAAATTCTCAAAAATAAAAGTTTATGACCTTGATGTAATAAACTTTACAGTGTGGGAGTTAATGTGTAATGATAGGAAGTCGGGACGACTTTGAAAAAATGGTTGTCTGCATGGATACGGGCTTGCAGCAGGAACGGGACGGAATCCGGATTGTGAACGCAATTGATTTCCTGTTAGAATAGAGAGGATTGAAAGCGCTTACGCGCCTTGTCCATACGGAAGTGGATGATAAAATGAATCTAAGAGAATACAAACCGTCTGATTGTGCGCAATTGGCAGAGCTTTTCTACCAAACCGTTCACAGCGTCAACGCAAAGGATTATACCCAGGAACAGCAAAACGCCTGGGCCACGGGCAAGGTGGACCTGGCGCAATGGGATGCATCCTTCCGGGAACACAAAACAGTTGTTGTGATAGAGAATTCTACGATTGTAGGCTTCGGAGATATGGACAGTTCCGGCTACCTGGACAGGCTCTATGTTCACAGGGACTACCAGCGGCGGGGGATCGCCTCCGCAATCTGCGACGCGCTGGAAGCTTCCGTGCCGGGAAAGCCGATTATAACCCACGCTTCCATTACGGCAAAGCCGTTCTTCCTACAGCGGGGCTACCGGGTGGTGAAGGAGCAGACAGTTGTGCGGCAGGGGATTGGCTTGACAAATTTTGTGATGGAAAAACGGTAACGGTCGAAAAGCTGTGCGCTTCTTCACGTCTTTGTCCAAATAAAGCGCCTCCATTCTATCCGAAATATAAGGATAGAATGGAGGCTTTTTCTGAATAGCGTAGTCGAATTTATTTCAAAAGTCAGAGGTATAAGGAAATTCTTTTCCAGTCGGCAATCTGTTGGTCGAGGTTTAAGTTTTTCTTCCCATTCCTGTTCAGGGTTCCCATAACTCCGCAATGCGCCAAGGCGAATACGGAAATGTTCGTCCCGGACGATGTGGCAACGGAAACGGGATTGCGCGTACTTTCAATGTACTTGTTGTATCCACCGATTCGTGGCTTCTGATCAGGCGCAAGGGACGCAAGAACTGCCCGAAAGGTTGCTTTGCCGAGGCAGAGAATCACCTTTGGCTCGATGATCTCTACAAGCTCTTTGAAAAATACGCTGTCATGTTCTGCCCATTCCTTTTGATAATTGCCGCTGGTTCCGTGGGTTCGGTAGCCCAGGACAAAGTTGGTGAAAAATAAGTCGTCGCAGGGAGCAGTTATTTTCTTGTTAAGTGTTGTAGAGAACAAAGTGATTAAATTATGGTCTGTACGGTTGGGGTTCTCAGAAAGATAGTCGTAGACATCTCCATTGTTTGCCTTTTGAATCTGCACCATTGTTGGCAATGAAGTCTTATCATAGGGACAGCCCCAATCCTGGCCCACCAGCATTATCTTAGCGCCAAGGCTGCCTTGCCAGTAGCTCCAAAGGTTGATTTCTTGCTGGCAGTCATCGCACCATACGAGCTGACTTTTTTCGTACTCAGTGGACTCATGATATGCTGGATAGGATGCCTGGACACGTTCAATTAACTGCTGGTATGCGGTTTCCTTGCATAGTATCTCCATGCATTGTATCTCCATTCGCTAATTTTACACTAGAAATGCTTCCTGTTCTATTGTAACGCCGTATTTTAGAATTTCCTGAATCGCCTCGGTGAAAAGCGGGAACTCCTGATGCGCTAAAGCAGACTTCAAATTGTCTAAATAAGATGCGGAACGAACAAGGCCGTTTGCGTGGTATTTATCAACGTCGCTACCGGACATTCGCAGCGGTTTCAGCGATGGAATGAGCTGCTGAAGCTGCGCAAACATTTGAAATCCGCCCAAATCAATATCGGCCCAAAAGAATGCATCACAATTGGTTTGAACGGCCCAACCAAGTTTCTGAAACAGCTTTTTCTTTTGTGGACTTAGGAAGCCGCCGTGATAAACTGCAAGCGTGCTGTGTGTAAGTTCAGAAAGAATATATTCGTCGTAATTTGTTTTGTTTTCAATGAATACAATTTTCTGAATTCGGGTTAAGTCGATGGACACAATTTGATTGACGGAAGTGCTGGGCAAGGCAAGGCCATAGGGCGTGGCGGCGTGGAAATTGATACTACCGTTTTCTGTATAGACGACAATATCGCCTGCCAGTTCATAAAGTTCTGGCCTTGCGTAAATACCCAGGTAAGCCAATTGTTCCCGCGTGCCGAGGGACTCCTGCGCAGACATTTGAGAAAGGCCAACATCATATTTTTGCGCAATGCGAAGAAAAAGATCGCGCACGTTTCGTTCAAAATACTTGGTGTCATGGAAGCATTTGCTGCTGAATGCCCGCATCGTTGTGGATTCTCCGTGCATGGCATCATAATATGCCATTGCTTTCAGAAGATCTTCCAGAGGAGAGAGATCGTTCTTGCAGTATGGGGGGACGCTGTATTCTGACTGAGCGCTGGAACATACTTGGTTCCTCCACGCGACGATCCAACAGGTCGATGCGTTTGCAAGTTGCTCATTTACTATGGATGCCACGTGTATGGCCAATTCCTTTGGGTGTATGCGCCCGATCAGCTGATAACAGTCCATGACCCGATTCAGGTTTAGACGAATACAGGAGAGGACTGGCCTTTTTTTGACCCACTCATTCCGGATGAGACCTTCCTGTTCCAGATGAATCGCGGAGGCGTTCCAGGAGTCACGGATAGAGGCGTTCTCATAATCGTATTCTGGAAAATCATTCTTTCCTGGACCGACTTTGAGCATGACACCACGTCCGGCTTCACTTGATTGAAAAAGATGCTTACTGCGCTCATATTTGTCCAGTAAGCGGGAAAGAATGACTGATTCGTTCATATATTCTCTATCCTTTTCCCGTAGGGCAGAATGTGCATTTTGTATTTGTCCTTGCAAACCAAAAGTGTGCGGTCCGCAAGCGGCATAATATCTGGCAGTTTATCCGGAGGTGTGCAGATAATTGCCTGCAAACCCATCTTGCGGAGCAGGCGAACGCTCTCCACGATCCGCTCGCTGTCCATTTTGTTAAAGGCCTCATCAAATACCACAAGACGGACGGTGTTATTGGCAAGACCAGACAGATTGTTCACCTGATAGATCTGGGCGAAGGAGGCAAGGACTGCAATATAGAAAGGTGTTTGCGTTTCACCACCGGATTTGGTGTTCAGGGTTTGAGACAATAATTGTTTGGAACCGTTTTGATCAGTGGTTTCCAGGTCAAATTTTAGATAGGTACGAAAGTCGGTGAAGCGCGCGATATTCTCCTGAAGTTCGCTCTGTTTTCTATCATTCAGCTGAGAATCGTCGGATGTGGCGATGCGGCTAAAAAGGTCCTCAATTAGTTGACCATATTTCTGTTGGAACGGCATGGCGAAAAGTCCGGCTTCTCCTTCCATAAGTTCCGGAGCCATG
>OIYS01001183.1_pt1 | contig 14180 bp, 7 predicted proteins | sample 1588271 | NCBI WGS metagenome assembly OIYS01 (sample SAMN03283286) | human gut metagenome | biome: human-associated habitat; material: feces | host: Homo sapiens | place: Peru | collected 2012
GCCAGAGCGACATCGGTCTGGCGGGGCCGGAGAGCTGCATCTACATTTACAATCAGGGCAAGGACGATCATCCGGTGGTGTTCGGCCAGCTGACAGCCTGCGACGGCGCCTTCCTGATGGGCCGGGAGGACGTTCCCTTCAACTGGGAGGATCTCCGGGGCAAGACCATCATCGGCGGCCGGAAGGGCGGCGTGCCGGAGATGACGCTGGAATACGTGCTGCGCCAGCACGGTCTGGAGCCGCAGAAGGACGTGATCGTGGACACCAGCGTGCAGTTCAACATGATGGCCGGGGCCTTTACCGGCGGGCAGGGAGACTATGTGACGCTGTTTGAGCCTGCCGCCACGCAGGTGGTCACCTCCGGCGAGGGGTATATCCTCTGCTCCATCGGCGCGGAGAGCGGCGTCATCCCCTATACCGCCTATTTCGCGTCCCAGAGCTACACGGCGGCCCATGACAACGTGATCGCCGCCTTCTGCCGCGCCATTGCCAGGGCGCTGGATTGGGTGGATTCCCACACCGACCGTGAGGTGGCCGAGGCCATCATCGGCCAGTTCCCCGACACCAGCCTTGACACGCTGGAGGCCGTCACCGCCCGCCACCGGGAGATCGGCGCGTGGAACACGCCCCTGACCATGGAAAAGACGGCGCTGGAGCGGCTGGAAACGGTCATGACCCAGGCGGGCGAGCTGACCGACGACCAATGGGTGGACTTCGACAAGCTGGTGGATAACCACTGGGCGGCAGAGGCACGGTAAAAGCAATGTCACCCTGTCATTGCAATGACAGAGTGACAAGAAAACGCTCCCCCGGCGGGGGAGCGTTTTTGTGTGATTCGGTTATTTCCGCTTCTTCCCAACGATCCACGCGCCGCCGGTCAGGCTCAGCAGCGCCATGACACCGTACAGGGCAACGCCCATGTCACCGGTGTTCTGGGACTTGACGGTCTTATCGTTCTTGTCCGTCTTGCCGGTGGTATTCTCGGCGGGCGTGGAGCTTCCGTTTTCGCGCTTCACCTTGGGGATCACGGTGTCCTCCTGAGTGATCTCGATGGTGGCGTCGGCGTCCTTGTAGTACTTGCCGCAGCCGGAGCAGTACCAGTACTCAATATTACCCTCATGCATTCTGTTGGCGCTCTTGGCGGGGAAGTGCTTCAGATCGGTGTGGTTGTCGGGATCAAGTCCGCCATACGCCTTGCCGCAGTAGCCGCACACCGCCTTGTGACAGCAGTCCGCCGTGCCGCCGGTGTGGTCAGTCAGCTTCTTGCCGCAATAGTCACACTTGTGATCCTTGTTGTCATCGGCGCACTCGCTCAGTACCTTGCCGCAGTAGTCGCACTTGTGATCCTTGTCGGTGTCGGCGCACTCACTCAGCGTCTTGCCGCAGTAATCGCACTTGTGATCCTTGTCGGTGTCGGCGCACTCGCTCAGCGTCTTGCCGCAGTAGTCGCACTTGTGATCCTTGTTGTCATCGGCGCATTCACTCAGCGTCTTGCCGCAGTAGTCGCACTTGTGATCCTTGTCGGCATCAACGCATTCGCTCAGCACCTTGCCGCAGTAATCGCATTTGTGATCCTTGTTGTCGTCCGCGCATTCACTCAGTACCTTGCCGCAGTAGTCACACTTGTGATCCTTGTTGTCATCGGCGCACTCGCTCAGCGTCTTGCCACAGTAGTCGCACTTGTGATCCTTGTTGTCATCCGCGCACTCGCTCAGCTTCTTGCCGCAGGTATCACAGATGTGGTTTTTGTCGTTGTCGGCGTGCTCCGCATAGGCATCTTTCGCATCACAGCCGTTGGCGCACTCGTGCCAGTGATGCGTCTCGTCGGAGTTCCACTCCTGTTTCCAGCTGTGGCCGGTGGCGTCGATTTGCTCCGTCTTTTTCCTGCCGCATTCGTTACAGGTAAATGTTTTTTCGCCCGCATTTGTACAGGTAGGTTGTGTCGTTACCTCGCCATTGTCCCAATCATGGGGGCCCCTGTCAGCTTCTGCACCACAGCAGGAATACTCTTTCCAGTGGTTGTTTTCGTCACTCTGCCACTCACCCAGTGTTCCGGCGTGGTTGTTGGGGTTCGTTTCGCCGTACTCGGCGTTGCAGGTGCTGCACTTTGCCTTGGCAGTGCAGGTGGCTTCGCCGCCGGAACAGGTACCATTTTCCCTGTGGTTGGCGTCACGCTTGCAGATACGGGTGTGGCTGCTTCCGTCGGTGTTCTGCGTCCATGCGCCCCATTCATGGCCCAGAACGCTGCCGGATTCAAAGGTAGCCTCGCTGGCCGTACCCTTGGAGCTCAGGCCGCAAACCGTGCAGGACTTGTAGTAGACCGCTTTCTCTGTGCAGCTGGAGCCGGATTTCAGGTACTGCTCCTCTGCCGTTTCTGCCGTGAAGTCGTGCGCCTTCAGCGTACCGTACTCGCTCTTGCAAACCTCGCAGATTGCCTTGGCGGTGCAGGTGGCCGTGCCGCCGGAACAATTATCGGTTTCGGTGGCATTGCAGTTCTCACGCCGGCATGTCCGCGTGTGCGTACCGTTGCCGTTGGACGTCCAACTCCACAGATGGCCCAGCGCCGTGCCCGGCTCCTCATACAGATGATTGTCATTGTATTCGATCTCACCGCACACACATCTCCAGTAGTAAACAGCATCGTGGGTGCAGTCCGCAGGCGTTTTCAGTGTTCCGGGATAACCGTTGGTCCAGGTATTGAATTCGTGCTGGTGCCACTGCGCTATAATGTGGATAGAACTCACCGTGTCGTTCCCTGCCAGATCGCCATAGGTCATGTCCTCAGTAACGGTGACATCACCGTATTTCCAGCCGGTGAATACCCAATCGCGATATGTGGGATTTTGGGGCAGATATTTAAACACCTTGTCTCCCCACACGACGATGCGGGCACTTCCGCCGGAAACTCCCTCCAAGGTGTAACTGATGGTATAATTTTTCACAGTAAACTTTGCCTGAATGGTCAGATCCTCGGCGGGCATTGTGAAGGTCAGCACCGGATTGACCCAGCCGCCGCCCTCCGGCTTGTTGAGGAAAACCCACTCCAGAAACTGATTGCCCGTTGTCGGTGTTGCCGTCAGCGTGACCGTTTCGCCCGCCTTGGCCTTTGTGCTCATAGGTGTTACCGAGCCCCACTCCGGCATACCGATCTTAACTACCGTGACGGTGTACTCGTGCTCCGTCCAATGGGCGTAGAGAGTCTGCGTACCGAACACCGTCACGGGGGTGTCTCTCTCGATCTTCGTGCCGCCGGTCTGCTCCGTGTACCAACCGGCGAAGTCGTACCCCTTATAGCTGGGAACCGGAAGCGTACCGTAGGTCTCACCGGTCATCAGCGGTCTGGTTCTGTCCGCTTCGGCCAGCGTACCGCCGTTGGGGTCAAAGGTCACGGTAAGGGGCCGCGCAACCGCACCGGAGACAAGGTACAGCTTCTGATCATCCTTATACTCCACGTGGGCGTTGGCGTCGTCCGCGAAGAAGCAATTCGCATAGTCTTTGCCGTAAGCATTGGAAAACGCCACGGGATAGCTGGTATTCTCGGTGGTGACGCCAATAGCCGCACCGGTGGTCATGCCGATAGAGAGGATGCTCAGTGTCTTGCCGGAGGGCAGATACACATTGTTGGCCTTGCCGGAAACCGTGTTGTTCTGCACGATGGGCTTGTTTCCGACCTTCAGTTGGCCGTTGTTGCTGGGATTGATATAAATGCCGCCGCCATTGCCGCTGGCTTTGTTATTCTCGACCTTACCGCCATAGAGTTCGCAGACCGAGGCGGAGCGGTAAATATACACGCCGCCGCCATTGCCGGTGGCCGTATTACCGGAGATCTCACCGCCATGCATATACAGCGTCGACGGCTCCTGATTCAGATAGATGGCGCCGCCGTCCCCGCTGGTGTTTCCGGTGATCTTGCCGTCATAGAGGAACATTCTGCAGTCCGCGTCAAGCACATGAACCGCGCCACCCTCTGAATTAGCCTTGTTGCCGCTGATCTCGCCGCCCCGCATGACGATCTCCGATATATTACTTCCATCTCGGCGCAGGCAGATGGCGCCGCCCCAGCGGCTGGCGGTATTGTTGTTGATCTTCACGCTGCCGGAAATGTTGATGGCGCCCCAGCCCATCAGAATGGCGCCGCCGTCCAGGCTGGAGGAATTGCCAGTGATCTGCGCGCTGCCGGAAATGTTGATGGTACCATTGCCGCGCATGTAGATGGCGCCGCCGCCGGCATTGTTGTCGCTTTGGGTCGCTTTATTGCCGGAGATCGTGCCGCCGGTCATATTGATGGTGCCGCCGGTGGTGGAGAAGAACGCGCCGCCGTTCTTGGCTGAGTTGTTCGTGATGACGCCGCCGTACATATTGAAATTGCCGCCGGTAGCGTTCGGCTTGTTTGCCGCGAAATTCTGGAAAACAGCGCCGCCGTAGTTCCTGCCGTCGTTGCCGGAAATTTCGCCGCCGTACATGTTGAACGTGCAATTCCTGTCATCCAGAGCGATGGCTCCGCCGCCACCACCCTTGGTGACTTTGCCGCCGGTGAGCTTGCCGCCGAACATATCCAGCGTACTCTTATAGAGGTAAACACACGCGCCGCCCCAGACACTCTGCGTCGCGCCCTTGAAGGTGCCGCCGCCCTGACAATCACAGAGGACAAGCCGGCCGCCGTTTTTGATCTGGATTTTAGCGGTATCGTTGCTGGAAAGCGTCTTGCCGTTCAGGCACAGGTAAAGGGTTTTGCCGTCCACCGTCAGATGGCTGCTGATGGTGGCGCTGCCTGTCAGATAGACGTAGGCGACGTTATTTGTATAGGTAATGCTGTCCGTGCCTTTCCATGCCGTATAGGCCACATCGGAATGGCTGGTATGATCCCCCGCCGTGACGCTGCCTCCGCAGATGCAGTGCTTGTGCTCATCTGCCAGCAGGGCGATGCCCTGATTGGTGGACTGCACCGCAGGTTCCCCCTGCGCCACAGACTCCTGTTGCTGCTCCGGCTGCTCCGCCGGTTTCGCTTCCGGCTGTTCTTTCGCCTGTTCTTCCGGCTGCTGCGGAGTCTCTTCCGGCTGCTGCGGAGTCTCTTCCGGCTGCTGCTCGTCCTGCTGGCCCTCCTGCTTCTCCTCCTGCTGGGCGGGCTGCTCCACAGGGGCCGCTGCGCCGCCCTCCTCCGTGGCAAAGGCCGCCGTGGGCAAAAGGGTCAGCGCCATACACAGTGCCAATAGAATGGCCGCCGCTCTCTTTCTCATAGTCGTTCCTCCCTTGTGTCGTTATGGATTCTCCACATTGTGTTCCTGCTTGTTATGGCACACCTGCCAATAGTGTTTTTATTATACCATGCTTCTTTCCCGAACGCAAGCAGCATTTGCCAAGCGCTTCCATTTTACCCTTTTCTTTGGAACATTTTTCCTTACAGGCGTGTTTTATAAAAGATAACCGTCCCCAAATATGGTAGTTCCTCGACAAAAACGCCCAATTTTTTGTGTTTTTTTCGCGTTTTTGTAGACAAGTCCGTTTGCGGATGCTATACTTTCTTTTGAATAACATTATGTAAAGCGGTGGAAAGGCATTCTTCCCTCTCCCGGCTTTGCATTGTCCGCGTATTCTGAACGGAGAGTGAGGAAAACAGCATGAAACTGTTACGAAGAAGCACCGCCCTGCTGCTGAGCTGCGCCATCGTTCTGGGACTGGTGGCAAGTGGATTCCTTATCCGCGCGATTGCCGACACGGCCATGCAGTGGTACAACGCCGACTACGACGCGCTGAGCCGCTTCTACGAGATCGGCGCGTCCTATGACCCCGGCATCATCGCCACCACCCCCGGCGATCCCGGCGGAAAATCCTACGGTATGTACATGTTCGCCAGCAATGCCGGTGTTCCTCACGACTTCGCCGAGTGGTGCAAGAAGAGCGACAAGAGCGTTTACCGCGACATCGGTGAAGCGCTGGACAGCGCCTATCACCGTATCTCCGATGGCTATGGCTCCTACTTCGATGACACGTGGGAGGACATGGCCAACACCTATAAGGGCACCTTCGGTCAGGCCCAGTACGACTACACCAAGGACAAGTTCTATAATAAGGTGGTCTCGCTGGTGGAGAACAAGGTGGACGGCTTCGATATCGAAGAATACTCCGTGGCGCTGAAGAACGTGTTCTGGAGCCGGGCCGTGCAGCACGGCCCCAGCGACGCCTGCTCTCTGATCAAGCGCGCCTTCGACTCGCTGGGCGGCTTTGCCAACCAGCCGGAGGGCGATCTGATCTCGGCCATCTACGCGGTGTCCGGCCGTCTGGTCACAGCGGAGGAGCTGCGCAGCGAGGGGAAATCCGGCGCTGCCATGTCCGGCGACACCGCCAATAAATACGGCACCTCCGGTCTGATCCTGCGGTACTTCTACGGCAGCTCCGGCGACGTGCAGATGGGCGTTTACCGCCGTCTGGGCGTGAACGAACCGGCCGATGCGCTGGTAATGCTGATGAACAACGGCTATGAGGACGCGCCGAAGGCCGACGGCAATTATCAGCTGCTGCTGAACAGCGGCGACCAGAAGCACGCTGTGTCCGCCGCAGGCGGCAGCGCCAAGCTGGACGTCCGCTCCGCCGAGGGGACGGATCAGATCTTCACCCTGAACTACTTTGCCAGCGGGTTCTACACCATCAGCACGCAGGTGGACGGCAAGACCCTGCGGCTGAGCGCCGATAAGAGCAGCGTTTCTCTGGCCTCCCCCTCCATTTCTGATGGACAGAAATGGGAGCTGACCCAGGGCAAGAGTGCCTATACACTGAAAAATGTGAAAACCGGTACATATCTCAGCTATGAAAACGATACGCTGGTGATGGCGGCCTCCTCCGAGGAGAGCGCCGTGACCGAGTGGCAGCCGGTGGCCGTGGCCAACAGCGCCGACGACTGGACGCTGCGGGGCGTGATCTATCCCACCAAGGACAATATTCTGGTGGCCAAGAACTCCTCCTTCCCCGTTCGCGGTGTGATCTCCTGCTCCTCCCCCATTACCTCCGTCAACATCACCATCGCCAAGGAGAGCGGCGCGGCAGTCATCAGCAAGAACGCCTCGCCCAACGCAATGTCCTACGACCTGAAGAAGCTGGACGATTCCGTGGCCTACAGCTCGCTGGCCGCCGGTAACTACACCTTCACGCTGACAGCGGTGGCCAACAGCAAGAGCTTTGAGCTGGCCAAGTCCAGCTTCACCGTCCGCAGCAACAGCGGTCAGGCCCACGACGACGAGACCTTCACCATCACCTTCGATCCCAACGGCGGCACGCTGAACGGCAGCAAGACCAAGACCGTCTCCCTCAGTGATATCGTCTACGGCAAGCTGCCCACCGCCAGCAAGACGGGCTACTCCTTTATCGGCTGGTTCACGGAGAAGGAGGGCGGCGAGCAGATCTCCTCCGCCACCAAGATCATCGCTTCCGACCTGACGCTGTACGCCCAGTACGCGGATGTGTACACCTACACCTTCCTTGACGCCGACGGCGATATCTTCAAGCGGGGCACCGTGGCCGAGGGTGAGCTGATCCCCATGCCGGAGACCTCCCCCACCAAGGCGCCTGACGGCCAGTACACCTACAAATTCAGCCACTGGGAGGGCTATACCGAGGGCAAGACCGTGATGGAGGCCAAGGACATGACCTTCAAGCCTGTGTTTACCGCCACCAAGGTCACGGAGCTGCCCGACAATATCTCCGGCTACTGGACGGGTCTGACGCCCGGCAGCACCGTGGAACAGCTGGGCAAAAACGCCAAGGTCTACGACGGCAAGACCGAAGTGACCAGCGGCACCCTCAGCACCGGCATGACCGCCGTGGTAGGCAAGAAGGCCTACACGCTGGTGGTAACGGGCGACGTAAACGGCGACGGTAAGATCACCATTACCGACGTGGTGGCGCTGCAGTCCCACGTGCTGGACAAGAAGACGCTGGAGGGCGCCTACCGCGAGGCCGCCGACCTGAACAACGACGGCTATGTCACCCTGACCGACGTGGTGAAGGCAGCCCGCGTCATCATCGGCAAGGATACCATCGGTTGATAGGAGGATAACGCCATGAAACACAATACATCTTCCCTTTTCAAGCTGCTGCTGACGCTGGCGCTGATCGCCGCGGCACTGCTGCCCCAGCGGGCAGAGGCGGCCTCGTCCTCCCTGTCCGGTGACAGCACCGTGCAGGCCGGCAGCACCGTCACGCTGACGCTCAGCATTTCCGGCAGCAACGTCATGGGCATCGAGGCCACGCTGGAGTATGACAGCAATACGCTGGAATTCACCAACTACGATCAGAAGATCAGCGGCTGGACCATGGACTACAACAGCAACCACTTCCTGCTGTACGGCGTCAGCAACCCCATCAATTCCAGCACCAGCGTGCTGACCGTCACCTTCCGGGTAAAGAGTGGTCTGGCCAGCGGCACCACACTGACCGCCGGGTTCAAGAACATCGCCGTCTCCGACGGCACCAAGGACGAGACCGTCAGCGGTGCGTCCTGGACGGGCTCGGTGGCTACGCCGCCCAGCAGCAACTGCGACCTCAGTTCCCTCACCTGCTCCAACGCCACGCTCAGCCCCGCGTTCAATAAATCCACCACCAACTACACCGCCACGGTGCCCTATGCGGTGGAATCCCTGAACCTCAGCTATAAGGCGGCGGACGGCTCCTCCCGCGTGTCTGTCAGCGGCAATACGCTGGTGGTGGGCAGCAATACCGTTACCGTCACCTGCACCGCCGCCACCGGCGCCAAGAAGAACTACACCATCACCGTCACCCGTGAGCAGGACCCCAACTACAAGCCCAGCACCGACGCGCTGCTGAAGGAGCTGACGCTGGATGTGGGTACGCTCAGCCCCGCCTTTTCCGGTGCGGTGACGGAATACGTGGCCTACGTCCCCTACGAGACTCGCTCGGCGACGCTTTCCGGCGTGGCAAAGGATGAAAAGGCCCTGAAGGTCACAGAGGCTACCATGCAGCTGTCTCAGGAGGGCGACAATGTGATGACCGTTACCTGCACGGCAGAGGACGGCACCACCTCCAAGACCTATACCGTCCATGTGTACCGCATGCCCAAATACGAGGGCATCATCCCCACCATGGAGATTGTCGATCCCAACACTCCGCCCGAGCCGCCTACCTATTCCATCCCCATGATGGTGACGCTGCCGCTGGTAGGTGAGATGGCTACCTCCACCGCCGCCATCATCGGCGCGGCGCTGCTGGTCGTCATTCTGCTGCTGGTGGGCTTCCTGCTGGGCCGTATCGGCCACGGCGGCGGATACGATGATGACGATGACGGCGGCGACGATGACCGCCCACCCCAGCCGCCCCGTCCCAACCGTGATGCCGCGCCCCAGAACCAGATGCCACGGCAAAACCGCCCCGAACCGGTGAAAGCCGCTCCCGCGGCACGGCCTGTCCAGCAGGCCATGCCCGCACAGCCCGTGCGGAAGGCCGCACCTGCCGCTCCCGCACGACCCCAACAGCGGAAGGTCTCCGACGATACGCTGACCAGCCCCTTTGTTGAGGATCTGTCCGGCAAGATGCAGCAGGAGATCGCCCAGCGCCAAGCGGCGGAAGCCAGCCGTCAGGCCGCCGAGGCCGAGGCCGCCCGTCAGGCAGCGGAAGCGGCCAACCCCGCCGCAGCCGCCGATGAAAAGGTGGGCCGCATGTCGTTGGACGAGCTGTTGAACGACATCCATAACATGTAACAAAAAGAACCGCACGTATGTCATACGTGCGGTTCTTTTTTGTCAGTGAAAAGATAAGAGAGAAGATTGAAGAACTGATGTGTGCCGCTGCACGGCACAATTGTAAATAAGCGGCGGGGTGAGGGCACCCCGCCCTACGGCGAACCACCGATAGAATTCGTAGGGCGCGATGCCCACGCAGTGGAGCGAAGCGGAACAAGTACCCTTGGGGTGCATCGCGCCGCGCGTATTTCCTGTTCTGTCATTGCGAGCCAGTTCGCAAACTGGCGTGGCAATCCGTTTTCTTTTCGATAATTGAGGGATACGGATTCCCACGACAGTGACATCGGTCACTGTCTCGGAATGACAATGGTGCTGCCGTAGCATCTATCTTGATTTTGAAGGCACTATCTTACGTCGTCAGGGCGGACAGAGTCGTCCGCCCCTACGAATGCGTGACCGGAAGCAGACACTGTGTAGGGGAACAACGGGCAGGGCACCCCAAGGGTGCTCGTTTCGCTGCGCTCCACCGCGTTCACCCCACCCCTACGCACCGTTTACCGACAGTCTGTCCGTAGAAACAGGCAACTCTACCCGCCAGACAATTTCATGCCAATTTCAATAATCCACCTTCATCAGACACAGTCCCTCCGGCGGGGCGGTGGGGCCGGCCTGCTTGCGGTCGCGGCTGTCCAGAATGGCCTGCACCTGCTCCGGCTCCCAGAAGCCACGGCCTACCTCCAGCAGCGTACCCACCAGAATGCGCACCATGTTCTGCAAAAAGCCGTTGCCGTGGAAGGTGAACGTGATACGATCCTTCCGCTGCTGAATGTCGATGGTGTCCACCGTGCGGACGGTGGATTTCTTCATGCGGGGATTGCCGCAGAAAGCGGCAAAGTCGTGCTCCCCCGTCAGGTAGGCGGCGGCCTGCCGCATCCGCTCCACATCCGGCGCGTAGGGCAGCAGCGTCACATACTTCCGGTCGAACACCGGCTTGACCTCCCCCACAAACACCGTGTAGCGGTAGGTCTTGCCCAGGGCGTTATACCGGGCGTGGAACCGGGGCCCACAGGGTTTCACCTCCCGGACGGCGATGGCATCCGGCAGATAGCGGTTGCAGTAGTCCCGGATCTCCTCCGGGGATTCCTTCACGTCCAGCTGGGCGTTGGCCACCATGGCACGGGCGTGAACGCCTGCATCGGTGCGGCCTGCGCCGATGATCTCCACCGGCTGGCCGGCCAGACGGCTCAGCACCGCTTCGAGCTTGCCCTGAATGGTGTCCCTGTCCGGCTGGCGCTCCCAGCCGAAAAACCGTGTGCCGTCATAGGCAATGGTAAATTTATAGTTCTGCATCATCACTTCAGCTTCTTGATAAAGCAGCGGCGGCGCTTGTGCTGCTCAATGTCAAAGTCCTTCCACTGGGACTGCACCTTCTCGTTGGTCTCCAGCATGGGGCCGGTCTCGGCCTCCTTGATACCCAGCTTATGGCAGCCCTGCATGGCGTTGTACAGGATCATGGCGTTGACGCCCTTCTTCTGGTAGTCGGGCCGCACGGCGATCAGCAAAAGGTCAATGGTGTCGTTCTTGTGGAAGGCCTTCAGCAGGTCGATCCACCCGGTGGGGAAATACTTGCCCCGGCTTTTCTGCAGAGCGCTGGCGATGGACGGCGCAGCCACACCCATGGCCACCATATCCTCGTGCTCATCCATGATAAAGAAGGCCAGATTGGGGTTGATCAGCGGGGCGAACTTGGCGCTGTAGCGCTTGATCTGCTTATCCGACAGCTCCACCGTGCCGTACAGCGGCGCGTAGCAGGTGTTCACCAGCTGGAAGAACCGGGGGATCAGGCCGAAGTAGTCCAGCCGCGTCCGGGGATGGAACACATGCAGGTTATAGCGCTTTTCCACGAACTCCGACAGCTTGCGCCACCGCTCGATGATCTTTTCATCGGTGGGCACCTGAATGAGATTTTCGATCCAGTCCACATCCTTCACATAGCCCAGCCGGATCAGGTGATCGATGTAGTAGGGATGGTTATAATAGGTGAAGAAACAGCTGCGGCGGTCGAAGCCCTCCACCAGCATGCCCTCCCGGTCAAGGTCGGTGAAGCCCAGCGGGCCGTGTACCTCGTTGCAGCCCTTTTCCCTGGCCCAGCGCTCCACCGTGGTGAACAGGGCGTTGGCCACCTGCTCGTCGTCGATGAAATCCACCTGGGTAAAGCGCATACGGTTGGTGCCCCACTTCTCGTTGGCCTTGTGGCTGAGGATGGCGCCAATGCGGCCCACCATCTCGCCGTTGCGCATGGCCATCCAGCAGCGAGCCTCGCAGTATTCAAAGGCGGGGTTCTTCTTTTTATCCCAATCGCTCATATCGTCATCAAAGGTGGCGGGGACAAACTGGGGCACATCTTTATATAAAATGTTGGGGTAATCCACGAATTGGCGCAGCTGCCCCTTCGTGGTCACTTCAATAATCGAAACCATATTGTTCCTCCTTGTAAACACAAAACCAGTGTATCGCAAAATCCGGCAAAAAGCAACATAAAAAGAGTGGAAACAGCGCGGCGCATGTGGTATACTCATTACCAAGAATATTACGATATCGGTGGAGGTAGTCATATGGAGCTTTTCTGGTATAACATCAAGGAGATGGACGCCGCGGCCTACGACGCTGCCCTGTCCATGATGGACGCGGAGCGCCGCAGCCGCATCGGTGATTTCCCCAACGAGGACGACCGCAAGCGCAGCGCCGCCGGTGAGCTGCTGCTGCGGCAGGCCGCGGCGGCTCGTCTTGGCTGCACGGCGGAGAGCGCGCCGCTGGTCTGGGACGAAAACGGCAAGCCCGGCGTGGAGGGCGACCCCTTCTACGTCAGCGTCAGCCACAGCGGCCCCTATGTGGTGGCTGCCGTGGGGGATCACGTGCTGGGCGTGGACGTGGAGGTCATTCGCGGCGCGGAGGAGAAGTTCATGCGCCGTGCCTGCTCCGAGGCGGAGATGGCCTACATCCGCTACGGCGACGCAGGCTGCTTCCAGCGGTTCTGGGAGTGCTGGACGGCCAAGGAGGCCCTGTTCAAGCTGACGGGCAAGGGGCCGCTGCTGGCGCTGAGCCGTCTCCAGCTGCCGGAGGGCGTGGCACTGGATCACATCATGCAAAACGGCTGCGCCGTCACCGCAGCCATGCAGCTGTAAAGCGGGAGGAGCAGCCATGTATCGTATCGGTATTGATCTGGGCGGCACCAACATCGCCGTTGGCGTGGTGGACGACCGCCACAACATTATCGCCGAGGCCAGCGTTCCCACCGGAGCCTTCCGCCCAGCGGAGGAAATGGTGGCGGACATGTGCCGCGCCGTGGAGATGGCGCTGGACAAGGCGGGGCTGATCGCCGCCGACTGCGCCAGCATCGGCATCGGCTCCCCCGGCACCTGCGACAGTGAGGCCGGTGTGGTGGTGCGTGCCTATAATCTGGGCTGGTTCAACGTCCCTGTGTGCCGGATGCTTCACGAGCGGTTCGGCATCCCCGTCCGTCTCAGCAACGACGCCAACTGCGCCGCTCTGGCGGAGACCGTGGCAGGCGCGGCGGTGGGTCGCCGGGATATGATCCTCATTACGCTGGGCACCGGCGTAGGCGGCGGCATCATCATCGACGGCAAAATTTACGCCGGTATGCGCTCCATGGGCGCTGAGCTGGGTCATACCCTGCTGGTGCTGGAAGGCGAGCACTGCACCTGCGGCCGTGACGGCTGCTGGGAGGCCTACGCCTCCGCCACCGCGCTGATCCGTCAGGCCAAACGGGTCGGAGAGCAGCATCCGGAATCTGCCCTCCATGGCCGGGAGGAGCTGACGGCGCTGGACGTGTTTCAGGCCGCCGACGCCGGAGACACAGCGGCACAGGCGGTCATCGACCGCTGGTGCGTCTATGTGGCGGCGGGTCTGACCGATCTGGTCAACAGCCTTGCCCCGGAGATGATCCTGCTGGGCGGCGGCATCAGCCGTCAGGGTGAGCGGATCCTCTCTCCCATCCGGGAATATGTGGCGGAGCACTGCTTCGGCGGACGTGAGGGCGCCGTGCCCATCATCGCCGCCGCCAAGCTGGGCAACGAGGCCGGCATCATCGGCGCCGCCGCACTGTGATAATAAACAAAAAAAGAACCGGGGATATCCCCGGTTTCTTTTTTTGCTTTTATTTCTGCCCCTCCAGCGCGCCGTTGGCCAGCACCCAGCGGCGGACATGCTGGATGAACCGCTGGGTGGACAGGGACAGGGCGTCTTTATCCTTCACGCAGATGCCGATGTTGCGGTAAAAGGGCCGGGGCAGCTGGCAGGCCACCAGCGGATACACGCAGCGCTGCAGCATCAGCTCCTCCATGATGCTGATCCCCAGGCCGCTGGACACCATGGCCAGAATGGTCTGGTCCTGCTGCACCGTGTACTGGATGTTGGGCTGGATATGCAGGGTGTCGAACACCTCCTGTATCTCGTAGTCGTCGCCCTCGT
>OIYS01001184.1_pt1 | contig 14179 bp, 13 predicted proteins | sample 1588271 | NCBI WGS metagenome assembly OIYS01 (sample SAMN03283286) | human gut metagenome | biome: human-associated habitat; material: feces | host: Homo sapiens | place: Peru | collected 2012
GCAAGGATTCCGACATCATTAAGCAAGTTAGATTATACTAAAGCCGTCATTAAATGCCTTGTTTTCGCTTTTTCGGTCTGCGCTTTTTTAGCCTCCCCCCATCACCTCAATTTCCGCCCCGAAACAAATAGCATCGAGGCGGAACGAATCGGTTATTCTTAATACTTTACAGGGCGCTGGGTCATATACTTATGAACCATGAGCGCTACCTTAAAGGTGATGGCATGGTCGAACTGACGGAGGTCGAGCCCGGTCATCTTCTTTATCTTGTCCAGGCGGTAAACAAGGGTATTACGGTGGACAAAGAGCTTTCTCGAGGTCTCGGAAACATTGAGATTGTTCTCAAAGAATGCCTGAATTGTAATCAAGGTCTCGCGGTCGAGCGCCTCTATCGTTCCGCGCTTGAATACCTCCTTGAGATACATCTCGCACAGCGTTGTCGGCAGCTGATAGATAAGTCTGCCGATGCCGAGGTTTTCGTAGCTGAGAATCGTCTTTTCGATGTCGAATACCTTTCCGACCTCGAGAGCCACCTGCGACTCCTTATACGAGCTTGCGAGCTCCTTGACATGCTCTACAACGGTACCGATACCGATATTGACCTTTACATAGAACTCTGACAGACAGGTATCGGAGATGCGCTGTGCTATCGCCTCTACCTCGTCGTTGGTCGTTCCGAGCGGAACCTCCTTGACGAGTACGACATCCTGCTCGCTTACCGAGATAACGAAATCGTGCTGATTGTCGGAGAACATGCTTGCGATAATGTCGTAGGGGATGGTCTCCGTCTTTCCGATAAAGCGGACGAGCAGTGCGACCCTGCCGACGTCGTTCGTGAAGTGCATCTCCTTGGACTTGAGATAGATGTCGCTCGGCATGATGTTGTCAAGAATGACATTCTTGACAAAGGAGCACTTATCGTACTTTTCATCATACAGATGCTTGATGCTTGCAAACGAAACGCTGAGTAGTGAGAGGATGCAGCGCGCGTCTCTGTCCTCGCCCTCGATGAAAACAATGTACTTGGGGCTGACGCTTCCCTCGATATAACGGTAGGTACATCCTCCGCTTGTAAACGAGCCGCCCTCTACACCGGCGAGCTCGCGGATGCCCATGCGAGACTCTCCGATCTTGCCGAGGTCACTGCAGGCAATAATAACATCGGTCTCGTCAATGACGCCGATCATGCGGTCCTCCACCGCGTCCTTGAATTGATGGATAATAGTCTGAAACAGTCTGTTAGACATACAGATAGCCTCCTGAAAACTGATTTTTTTTACACACCCGTGCCCTATCGTACTATTTGCGGTTATACTTATACGGCCACTTTGCTAAAGATTTTACACTGTTTTTCTGTAAAATTCAATACCAATTTATGAATTTTCACAATTTTTGAGCAATTAAATCGGAGGAAAGCAAGTATCATGCTTCCATTTTTGGATTATAAAGGCGAATATATGGTGTGCTCCGCGGCTCATTTCTTTTTTCTGAAAATGACGAACTTGCTGAAAAAATAGTTTGATATCACGACGAGCACCTGACCGATGAGCTTAAACAGCATCTCCGCAAAGTCTCCGTCGCTCCATGCGGTGACAAAGCCGAGCCCGCGCACCGTCGATGCAAGCGATGCGATAGCCGCAGAACCGCCGCACAGACGCACGCCGAGCGAGATGACCGCCACCTCCATACCGAGCGAGATGAGGCGCATGCCGACAAAGCTCGCTATCTGCGCAAGCAGCCCGCCGCGACCGTCGCTGCGCGCACGGAATACAAACAGCTTGTTTACCACAAATGCGAACGCGACCGCCGCGACCCATGAGCCCGCGGTGCGCATCTCGAGAAAACGCTCTCCGGGTATGACCCTGCCGAGCAGAAACTGGACGGCAAAGCTGACGACCGTAGTCAATCCGCCGCAGATGATGTATACTATCGGCTCGCGCAGCGTGCCGTTCTTTCCGCCGGGCGCGGCTGCTGTTTCCTTCGCCGCCTGCTCACCCTGCGATGGTTGCGGGTTCTGCGTTGCCTGTGTATCCTGCACAATCTGTGCATCCTGCGCGATCTGCGGGTTCTTTTCCGATTCGCTCATCCGTTACCTCCGTCCGCCTCTTTTTCGAGACGCAAAAATTCTTCAAACCTGTCCCTCGCCCGCAGCAGATCTATCGCCTCAGCAAGCGCGCCCGCCGAGATATCGTCAGGCAGTCCGAGATATGCGCACAGCCTGCGTCTGCGCTCTGCAGCACCGTCGCAGCCGCTCATCCCTGCCGCATAAAGCTCCGCCTTTGTAAATCGTCCATTCTCGGCATTTCCGTCCGAGCCATTCGCCCCGCCGTCCGCGCTGTCGGTCAAGCCGTTCTTTTCACCGTACGAGGCGCCGTCCGCAGCGCCGTCAGCCGAATCGTCGGAAGCACCGCCCGGCGGAGCATCCTCCATCCCTGCGAGAAAATCGCGCAGTATCCGCTGCAGCTCGCCGCTGTCGATGCCCTCTACCCCGAGATAACCCGCCTTTGACGGTGCGGATTTTCTGCGCTCCTTGCCCTCGACCTGCGGGATATACACGTTGAATATCCGTCTCCCGGAGCCGAGCGCCGTGCGCAGATAGCTGCGTATCTGAAGCCCCGCGCCGTCCGAGTCGGTCAGTATCACTATCCCACCCATGCTGTCGCAGAGACTGCGCAGATAGGCGAGCTTCTTTTTGTTGCGGAAAAGCCCGAAGCCGTCGGTAGTGATAACGGGCGCGCTCGTCACACTTGCAAGTCTTATCTTATCGTATCTGCCCTCCACCACTATCGGGTACGGCAGATCTATCAGCCCGTCGCCGCGCGGTGCGGCGCTGTTCTTATCTAACATCTGCAAAGCCTCGCTATAGCACGCTCAAGTATCATATATTGGTCGCCGCCCGACTGCTTTACAGCCGTGTCCGCATCGAGCAGCAGTGCAAGTGCACGTTCGGGCGCGCCGTCCCGCATGCGTCCGAGTGCATCGAGGTATTTACCGACGCGGAATTCGTGCATACCGAGCTCGGAGCTTATCTGAGCGCGCGTTCGTCCCGACGACGCAAGCACCGATATTACCGCAAGATCGCACCACACGGCGGATATCTGCGAGAGTATCATCTCGGGGCGCACCCGCCTGTCTTTCATATCAAAATACGCGCGCATCAGCCCCTCGCGGTTGAACGAGAGAATAGCGTTAGACAGCGCGAACGGTCCCTCGTCAATGTCCGCGACGGGACAGCAGGCGACGATATCGTCCGCGGTAAGCTCCGCCGTGCCGCGAAAGCGCAGATATGCACCGAGTTTTTCCGTCTCGGAGGCGATTATGCGCATCGACCCGCCGCAGCGCTCGCAGAGCATACGGCAGAGCTCGGGCGACGCGGACACGCCGTATGTGTGCAGATGCTTTGCGCACCATGCCGCGAGCTTTGACGGTGTCTGACGCTCGAAAAATACAAAGCCGAGATGCTCGGACAGCTGACGCATAGCAGCGCTCGGACGCTTGGGCAGGACCGATGTGTCGAGCTCGGTCTCGTCGGCGATGAAAATGACGGCGAGATACTCAAACTCGGCAAGCGAATCGCAGAGCGTGCAGAACGAATCGAGCGCGCCGCCCGACAGCGCGGAGAAGTCGGTGCCCGTAACCGTTATCAGCTTACGCTCGGTGAGCATGGGAAGGGTCGATGCGTACATCAGCAGCTCGCCCTGCTCGGGCTGACCGCTGCCGCCCTGCTCCTTTGAGCAGTCAACGCGCAGCACCGAAAAGGTCTGTGCGGTCTCGTCGTCGCCCGTTATGCTCTGACGCGCCATGTCGGTATACGCCGATATCATGTACTCCTCTGGTCCGCAAAACAGATACACCCCGTGCAGCCCGCTCTTTATACCCGCGCGCAGCTCGGACGGTGATAAAAGCTTCATATCCGATGCCATATAAGCCTCTCCCTTCCGCGACGCGGCATACACCGTCCGCTGTTTTTTCTCACGGCAATTACGACACACGCCTCTCCGTTTTCTTCAAAATACAGACGACATATGTGCGCCGCCGATTTTTTTGTAATCCGTGCAGCGCGTACCGCCTGTGGATTTCTTTTATAAGCGTACCGCGTATGCCGATTGTTAATCTCTTTCATTAGCCGCACTGCACATGCTGCCCGTCGTTTTCTTTGCGGCGCGGACGGTGCATGCCGCTGTTGATTTCTTTCATAAGCTGCGGAGCACACACCGCCGCTCATGCAAAACGGCGCGGATGCTCCCGCCTCCGCGCCGATCTCATTCCGGTATGTGTATCGAGCTGCGGTATGCCGCCTCAGCCGAGCAGCGCGGAAATTTTTCCGCCGAGCATTACATTTCCGTCCTTATCGTAGACGACCGCGGTCTCTCCGACCTCGGCATAGCTCGGTGCGGTTATAAATATCACGTCCGCGACCATTCCGTATCCCACATGCTGATGAATATAAATATGCGACTCGACAGCGTCCGCTCTGCCGACCATGACGGGCATATGGCAGAGATGCATTGCGCAGCCGCGCGACGGGTCGGGCGACTCGCTGCGCTGGAATACAAGCCCTGTCATGCGGAAGGAGCCGACCGAGCCGACGGGAGTCGGTACAGCGCCCGGCACCGCGTCTGCGGGGATGGAGTGCGCCTTTGCATACGATGCGAGCTCACCCGCGCCGAGCGTACCGAGCGGAAGCACGAGCTTTGAGACCGTCTCGGCGGACAGCAGTCCGAGCTTTGCGCTCTCATCAGCGGCAGCATCGGCAGCTATCGCGATACGAGGAGTGCCGTTTTCGGTAACTACCGTCTTTTTCTCGCCGTCCTCGCCGTCTGCCGTTGTTTTTTCCTCGCGGCTGACGCGGGCAATATGTCCCGTTGCGAGCGCACCGAAGGTGTATGCTTTCATATGTCCGTAAAGCGCGGAGATAACGCCCTCGGTCGTCGATGCATCTCCGTAAACGGCGGTGAGGAAAATGCCGTCTGCGGCTGCCTTGCTCTCAAGCTCGACGGGCAGCTGCGAATCTGCCGTAACGTACGCAGCGGAAACTATGTGCCCCTGCTCGCGCAGCATTGCGGCTGCGACTCTCGCGCGCATACCGCCGTCATATCCGATAATGATTTTCATAATCAGTTTTCCTTTTCAGTTTATGTATTACGTCCGCGACACCGCCGCGAACGGCTTAGATACCGTATTTGAGTCTGCGACACCGTCACCGGCGACTCAGACACCGTCTCCGAATCCGCAACATCGCCGCAAACCGCTCGACCGTCTGCGAATCCGCGCACCGTCACGTTTACCGTCTGCAGCACAGTGCACATGTCCGAACACGCCGCCCACACATCGGGGCGGGGCGGGCGCGGCGGCTGTGCCGTCGGTACGAGGCTCGATATCCGCAGATACCCATACTCTGAGTATTTTAACCGCTTTATCCCCTCAGTTCCTCACAATTCGGTAAACCGACCGTGAATTTTATATGAACAAAAATGCAATCGTGAAATTCCCACCGCCCCGCAGAGTAATAATGACATAAGCGGCGGCATATGTATTTATCGGCGGCAGGACATAATTCTGCCGTCTCAGACGCAAATGCCGGCTATACTGCGAAGGAAAGGACGAATGAAAATCATGCGAATATTGATAGAAGCCGTACTTTCGGCAGCAATCTCGATAAGCGGTCTGTGCGGTGTGGAGCCGTATCTTATACCGGCTTCCCTGCCGCGCCCGCTCGACACGAACAGCGCGGCTGTATCCGACACGGCGGACGAGTGCCCTGGCGTACCCGATTCTCCCGATGCTTGCGATGCAGCGCTGAGCGACGCTCTGCGCGATATCACGGCGGCAGCGCGCGAAAACAGACTCGGACAGGCTGACGGCACGGCTGCGAATACGGGCAGTGCAGCGGAGAAACCCGCTGCGGCGAATGCATCGGACGCGGACAAAACAGAAGCGGGCGCATCGGGTCAAATGAATTCGACTGATGCGACGGACGCGAAAAATGCAGCGAACGAAGCATCCGATGACTCGGCAGAGCTATACAGCGGGGCTGAGGACGGGGCTGCGCGCGCATCGACCGATTCATACGGCAGATACAGCCGCGCCGAATACCTCGGCTACACCGACGACAGCCCGATATACGTATACGACCATTCAACCGGCTGCACGATAACCACCACACTCGGCGAATACGTAGAAGGGGTGTGCCGCGCGGAGATGCCGCGTTACTTTGAAACCGAAGCGCTGCGGGCACAAGCGATAGCCGCGCGCAGCTACGCCGTATACAAGCTCATGCAGGGTCCGCCCGACGCAGAGCACGGACGAGCCTGTGTATGCAACGAGCCCGCGCACTGCTGCGCCTACCGCTCGGCGGAGGGCGAGTACACCGACGAGGCGACGGAGGCGGCAGCGGATACGCGGAATATTATCGTCACCTACGACGGCATGAGCATATGCGCGGCATGGCATGCCCGCTCTGCGGGGCACACACGCTCGGCTGTCGACGTCTGGGGAGGCAATGCGCCGTATCTTGTATCGGTGCCGACTGAAGAGGATTCCGCTGCATGCCTCGGTCACGGGGTCGGAATGAGCCAGTACGGCGCGCTCGCAATGTCGGAGCGCGGACTGACGGCGGAGGAAATACTTATGCACTACTATACGGGCTGCGAGCTGTCGCTGCTCGGATAACCGGCGCGGTGCAGACAGCACAGCTGCAAAATGTCACGGCGGTCCGACGGGATGTTGCTCCCGTCGGACCGCCGTGTACGGTACGGCTGTTTTTGCCGTGCCTGTTTTTCGGACAAACGAACATCGTCGCACCGTTTTTTCGCACAAACGAATTTCAATGCATCCTTTGAATGTCGATACATTCTTTTGTCGGACACACATGCCTCCGCATCCCGCGCCTGACGTAAAAACCGTCGCCGCGACCGTATCGCTCTGCGCTTATGCGTCATCTCCCGAGCGGTCGATCTCGCTCATATACTGCGGTCCGTACTCGGTGATAAACGCCTTTCTTGCGGCGATGTCGTCGCCGAGCAGCGTTTCAAATATCCTATCGGTCTCCGCCTCGTCTGCGGGGGTCACCGATATCAGGCGGCGAGTAGCGGGGTTCATGGTGGTCTGACGCATCATCTCGGGCTCGTTCTCGCCGAGTCCCTTAGAGCGGGAGACCTTGTATTTCTGCCCCTCGAGCTGACGCATTATCTGCACCTTTTCCGCCTCGTCGTATGCAAAATACGACTTATCCTTGCAGACTATCTCATACAGCGGCGATTCGGCGATGAACACCTTCTTTTCGCGCAGCAGGGTCGGCAGCAGACGACGGAAGAGCGTGAGCAGCAGGGTGCGGATGTGATATCCGTCCTTATCCGCATCGGTACAGATAATTATCTTGTTCCACCGCAGCGCACCGAGATCAAACGGAACCATGTCCTTGCTCTTTGTCTTTATCTCAACGCCGCAGCCGATAACGCGCAGCAGATTGAGAATCACCTCACTCTTGAATATCTTCTCGTACGAGCTGTTCTGGCAGTTGAGCGTCTTTCCGCGCACCGGCATTACCGCCTGAAACTCGGAGTCGCGTCCGAGCTTTACCGACGTGAGCGCCGAATCACCCTCAACGATGTACAGCTCGCGGCGGGAAACATCCTTTGTGCGGCAGTTGACGAACTTCTCCACCCTGTTTGAGATATCGGTATTGCCCGCGAGCTTCTTTTTCAGGTCGAGACGGGTCGTCTCCGCCTTCTCACGGCTGCGCTTATTGACGAGCACCTGCGCGGTAAAGCGGTCGGCTTCCATCGGCTGCTCGGCAAAATACACCTCGAGCTGATGGCGCAGGAACTTTGTCATAGCCTCGGCGATGAATGTATTGGTTATCGCCTTCTTTGTCTGGTTCGCGTACGATGTCTCGGTAGAAAAGCTGTTAGTGACAAGCACGAGACAGTCCTCAACATCGGGGAAGGTTATCTTGCTCTCGTTCTTGTTGTACTTTCCGTTCGCCCTCAGATACTTATCCACCGCGTAGACGAACGCATTGCGGACCGCCTTGTCGGGCGAGCCGCCGTGCTCGAGAAAGCTCGAGTTGTGGTAGTACTCGATTATCTTCTTCGTATTGGAAGCGCAGAATGCGACCTCAACCTTGAGCTTATAGTCGCGCTTATCCTCGCGGTCGCGCCCGACCGTCTCGGTGCGCCATATCACGGGTGCGGTCAGCGTATTCTCGCCAGCAAGTTCGGCTACATAGTCGATTATTCCGTTCTCGTAGTAATACTCGCTGCGCTCGAATTCCCCGCTCTCCTGCTCGATGAGCAGCACAAAGCGGACACCCGAATTGACCACCGACTGCTTGCGCAGCATCTCGGAATAGTACTCATGCGGGATGCTTATGTCGGTAAAAACCTCGATGTCGGGCTTCCATCGGACGACCGTTCCCGTGCGCTTCTGACCTCTGCCGAGCGGCGTTTCGGTTAGCTCGGTGACGGGCTCGCCCTTTTTGAAGGATATCTCGAAAAGGCTCTTGCCGTCATACGACTTTACGTCCATATATTCGGATGAATACTGCGTCGCGCACGCGCCGAGTCCGTTCAGACCGAGCGAATATTCGTAGCTCGAGCCGTCGGAGTTGTTATCGTACTTTCCGCCCGCATACAGCTCGCAGTAGATGAGCTCCCAGTTATATCTGCCCTCGCGCTCGTTGTAGCCGAGCGGAACGCCTCTGCCGTGGTCCTCTATCCGAATGGAGTGATCGAGATAAACGGTTGTAGTGATCTCGTCGCCGTAGCCCTCGCGCGCCTCGTCGACGGCGTTCGACAGTATCTCGAATACCGAATGCTCACAGCCCTCGAGTCCGTCCGAGCCGAATATGACCGCGGGTCTCTTGCGCACTCGGTCTGCACCCTTCAGCGCGGATATACTGCGGTTATCATAGGTAGAATCGTTCTTTTCGACCTTTTCCGTTTTTGCGGTTGCTGCCATTCTTTTCTCCTTGATCTTTGTTATGCGGCAGCTCCGCCGCCGACGGATGTCCCGTAGCGGAAAACACACTGTGCTGCCGTTATATCCTTCTTTTAATTTTACAACAAAGCGGCGGTTTTGTCAACTTTTCCGCGCCCCGTTGCATAATGCACGCGGATGTGGTATAATCACGGCATGAAAAAGATTTTTATGCCGGCGGAAAACACACCCGCCTATAAAGCCGTATCGGTCTGCGCCGATATACTCGAAAAAAACGGCATCGGAGCAGTCTCATGCCTGCCCATGAGCGAATGTCGCGTACAAAAGCCGTATCTGCTGAAATTCGAGCCCGGATGCGTCGTAATGTTTACCGTTCCGTATTTCACGGGAGACGACGAGCCGCGCAACATCTCGCGCTACGCAGTGTCACTCGATTATCATATCTGCTTTTCACGGCTTGCCGCAGAGCTGAGGGACGCATGCGAGAACACTCTGCCCGGCACGGCGATATGCACCTACTCAGACCATTCCCCCATCTATGAGGCGGAGGCTGCGTCAAAAGCGGGCATCGGCTGCATCGGCGAAAACCATCTGTTGATAACCGAGGACTACGGCAGCTATATATTCATCGGTGAGATATTCCTCTCCGAGCCGCTCGAGCCGCGCACGGAGGGGTACAGCGTCTCGCACTGTCCCGGCTGCGGTCGCTGTATGAAAGCATGTCCCGGAAAGGGGCAGACCTGCCTGTCGTATCTTACGCAGAAAAAAGGCGAGCTCACCGCCGAGGAGGAGCAGATGATCGCCCGCTCGGGCTGCTACTGGGGCTGCGATATATGTCAGGAGGTCTGCCCGCTCAACCGCGATGTGAAAACGACCGACGCGAGTTTCTTTTACGAGCGGCGCACGCCGACGGTCACGACGGAAGCGATAAACGCAATGACCGATGAGCAGTTTGCCGAGCGCGCCTACGCATGGCGCGGCAGAAAGACGATACTGCGCAACCTCGAGATAGAGCAAAGGTACGGGATGCAGAAAAAGCGCGAAACGGAAAAGTGAATAAGGGGTTATTGACACTTAGCATCGGTTTGATGCCGAGTAAAATCGAAGGAATGCAATTCGCCTCTCCCGCGGCGTCGGTCCGAATTTTTACTCGTTTCCGCAATAACCGAAGTGAGCTGTTAAAAACGAGTTTTTAACAGCTCACTTCGATTTTAGGGGATAGACAAAAATACTCGACCCGAACTATTTGTGCATTCCCTTTTTGCGACATATAAGGTATATTGATTTTTTGCACCGATGCTTCAACTCAAGACGCACGGGGCGGCATGCTCCGAGCACGGCGCACGGTCTTATCTCATAAAGACAGATGCAATTACATAAACAATGCAGAGCACAGCGAAATATGTACCTATGAGGAAGAAGTGCGTGAGACAGTTTTTCAGTTCAACGTCGAAATCGTCCGCAAATTTGTCCTTATTCTCCTCCACATAGCGCATGAGCTTGACCGCCATAAGAATTCCGATCAGTGCCACCGCCCCGATCAGGACAAGCAGACACATCAAAAAAATATCCATATACAGCCTTTCTGTTCACACAATAAAATTCCGCGTGCTATGCGCGCGGAGCCCGTCGGATACGCATATCCGACAAACACTGTCGCAGTGAAGAATTCTACCATCATTCCGCGGTTTTGTCAATATTTTTTTCAAACATTTCTTCTTTTCGCCCGTTTCGTGAGCATAAATGAGGCTGCTCAGATACAAATCAAACACAAATCAGATACAAATCAGATACAAATTCGACCCAAGCGCCGTATTTCAGCCATGCTTCGACATGCGGGTATGCACGGCGAATTTCGTTGCCGTAATTATACAAACCTAACTCGGCAAACGTCTCACATTTCTTAATAATTTCCCTTTTCCGCGGGTCTGCAGACCTCCGCTGCGGAGATAACGGTCAGTCGCTCGCCGTCAGGCGATTCGACTGTAAGCTCTCCCCCGTCGCCTATGCCGACGACGGTATATTCGACCGCCCCGTCATCTCTGTTCAGCCTCAGCTGTCTGCCTATCGAGCGGCAGCCGTCGCGATAGCGCGACATGATATCCGCGCTGTCTCCGCTCTCAAGCAGTGCGCACAGCTCCGCGATAACCGATGCGGCAAGCTCCTCCGCAACCTCGGATTCCATGCGGCGGCAGAGCGCGCCCGCGCCGCTGAGCTCGGGCGGAAACCCTCCGTCGGGCGGCGTGAGATTGATGCCTATTCCGATAACGACATCTGCGCAGCCCGAATGCTCCGAGCACTCGGCAAGTATACCGCAGACCTTTTTGTCGTCGACAAGAACATCGTTTACCCACTTGATATCCGCGCGCAGCCCGAGAACATAGCCTACGGCAAAGCGCACTGCGACCGCCGCAGCTGCGGTCGCCGGCGGGAGCTCATCCGTGCGCAGCCCGCTGCGCCAGCCTATGCTCATATAGAGCCCGCTGCCGGAGGGAGAATAGAAATGTCTGCCCTGTGTTCCGCGACCGCCCGTCTGTCTGCCCGCCGCAACGGCGAAAAACGGCGGCAAAGCGCTGCCGTCGGGGAGCGCGCCGTCATGCAGCAGCTGTGCCGCATCGGCGTTGGTCGAGCCCGTCTCATCCTTATATATAAGCGCAAAATTCTCCCTGCGATGCATATGCTCGGGAAGCGCCTCGATTATTCCCCGCGCGTCGAGCCTCAGCGGCTCGGACGCTCTGTTTTTCCTTACGGTATCAGTCACTTTTTCTTTTCCTTTCGGTAATGCCATGTATGTGTGGTTCGATTCGCGTCGATTTGCATAGGTCGGGCAGAGCCGCGCCGCGCTACCGCACCGTATGCTCGCTCCCCTTGCCGCCGAACGGGTCGAATATCTCGCCGAATATATCGTGTCCGTGCCCTGCGGGAAGCTTATCCTCGCCGAGCACGACAGCGGGAACGATAGCCCCTCCGCCGTACCTTCTTCTTATCATATCTATGCTCTTGCCGAGCCGTTCGCTGCGCAGTCTGTCCTCGACGGGACAAAAAAGGCTCGTCTGCTCAGGCTCGTGCTCGCTGACGAGCTCGATAGCGGTCACGGTCAGCGCACGCACGGGAAGCTGCCATCCGTAGCCGCGCGAAAGCAGTTTGCAGGCGGCTGCGGCAATGTCGCGTTCGCTCTGTGTGGGCGGTATCCTCTTCTGCCAGCCCTTGCATAGCAGCATGCTGTTTTTCGCGGTAACGTGCACCCCGCGCGCACTCAGCCCGAGCTCGCGCAGTCTGCCGCCGATGCTCTGTGCGAGCGCGTATATCACCCGTTCAGCCCCCGCCGCATCTTCAATATCCGATACGCAGGTTATGCCGTGCCCTACCGACTTTGCCGCGGGCGCGTGCTCCGGACTTATCACGGGCGAGCTGTCAAGCCCGCGGGCATAGCTCCAAAGCGTCAGCCCGTTTTTGCCGAGACAGCGCTGCATGACCTCGGGTGCGGCGGCAGCCATGTCGCCGACCGTATTAATACCAACCTCAGCGAGCCGCTGCGCAGTCTTTTTGCTGCAGAACAGCAGCTCCGAGCAGGGCAGCCGCCACACGGTGCTGCGGTAGTTTTCGCGCGTTATGACCGTCATCCCGTCGGGCTTGTTCATATCCGAGCCGAGCTTTGCAAACACCTTATTGAACGACACGCCGATGCTCACCGTCAGCCCGAGCTCGTCCCGCACCTCACGCCGTATCTGCTCTGCCACATCCACGGGGTCGCGCGGCAGAGCCGAGATGTCGAGCCAGCATTCATCGAGTCCGAACGGCTCGACCGCGTCGGTATACCGCGAGTATATCTCGCGCAGATATGCGGAAAAGCGCGAGTATCTGTCAAAGTGCGGCGGGACTATCACAAGCGACGGGCAGCGCTTTTTCGCCTCGAAATTTGTCATTCCCGTGCGGATGCCCGCACGCTTAGCTGCATACGACTTTGCAAGAACTATGCCGTGCCGCTCGCTCGTCGAGCCGCATACGGCGACAGCCCTGCCGCGCAGCGTCGGGTCAAGCACCGTCTCGACCGACGCATAGAAGCAGTCCGCATCGCTGTGCAGTATCCTTCTCCCGTCCATCATCTCACCTCGCGCACCGAAAACCAGCGATTTGTATCTCGCTCGTAGTATATCTTCTTTTCTATGCCCTGCACTACGACGGTATATTCCATCGGCGCGATACAGCCGACTACGGCGGGGCAATAGCGCCGCACGCCGATTATGCGCGAGATATCGAAATGCTCACCCTTATATATGAGCTGCTTCGGTCGGAATTCGCCGCTCGTCGTGAATACGGCATCAACGGCGAGAGGTACCCTCTCGTACCGTTTTTCCATCTCATCACCTCGTCTCAAGATCACGCAGCAGCATGACCGCCACACCCTGAATGATGCAGGACGTAACGTATATATCCTCCATGCTTTCATTCTCGGGGTGTAGTCTTACCCTGCGGTGCTCGGGCTCGGGATAATAGCGTTTGAGCGTTGCCTCGTCGCCGACAAGCGCGACAACAATCTGTCCGCGCTCCGCCGTGCTCTGCACACGTATCAATACGAGATCGCCGTCCTCTATCCCCGCCTCGATCATAGACTCTCCCGACGCGCGGAGAATATACATCTCGCCCCTGCCGAAAAGCGACGACGGGAGCGTCACATACCCCTCGATGTTTTCCTCCGCGAGCTTAGGCAGTCCGCAGGAGACCGAGCCGAGCACGGGCACGCGCAATCCGTCGTCGGCGGCACGACCGCGGCGGGTGGTAATGCCCCTGTGCCCCGAATAGTCAAGCACCCCGCTCTCGCGCATAACGGCGAGATATCGCGGCACCGTAGAGCGCGGTATACCCGTACCGTCTGCAATCTCGCTCAGCGTCGGCGATATGCCCGTCTCCTCACGATAGCGGTCGACAAACTCCTCTATCGCGGAAAAATATTCGTCCTTCATCCGACGCATGCCGTCACCGCCTTCTCTGTACCGCTGCGATATGCAGGCATCGCTCTCTGCATCGACAAAGCGGTATCAATTTAAGATAATGAGATATTTGTCTCACTTCGAACAAATTATACACCATTTCGCTTCACATGTCAAGAGAATATTTACGGTATTTGTGATGAATAAAAGCCTAATTCACACTTTTGCCCGCTTTTTCGGTCTGCGCCTTTTTAGCCGACCCGAGTCGGGGAGAGATAAAAAAGATGCAGAAGCGTCGAAAATCGTCA